>Ga0157364_1009415_pt1 | contig 10106 bp, 8 predicted proteins | sample AttsexASBM2_FD_111476 | JGI IMG/M metagenome (GOLD analysis project Ga0157364, IMG submission 111476) | Fungus gardens microbial communities from leaf cutter ant in Ribeirão Preto, State of São Paulo, Brazil - Atta sexdens ASBM2 | ecosystem: Host-associated > Fungi > Mycelium > Unclassified ... | reverse complement strand
CATATAGCGAAGAAACATTTCTTTAAATCGAAGAAGCCTTTCTCTGAGTGAATGAAATTTCAAGCACACTGAAAGAAAAGATTGGCTGAATGTAGCATAGCATTTTTAATTAATTGCAGCAGTCAATTTTTGGTTGCGTTAGTCTATCCGCAATGTCAGTATAGGATTTCGATAGGCTAATGTTATTTTTCTTTCAGTGCATGAGCACGAACACAAATTCATTCCGTGTTGCTCTGGTCTCTGTAATGTTAACGCAAGCGCAACTTTGCAAGCGCTAATCCGTCAACAGGTAATATGGAATTAATCACATTGTATCAGTTTAGAACGCATCTTGTGTAACTCCATGATTATCGACTATCAAGCCGATACGCGCGCTTGAGTGGTCATTGAAGCGACGCGATGATCTTGCGAAGAGGAACTCAGTGCGCTGATTCTCGCGTTCATGAGTTATAACTACGAGCAGGAAATCGATCGTTATCAAAGATAGATCGTTCACGGGCCTTGAGGCGAGGTAACATTTCGCCTAGGTCACGTCCAGAATAGTCAATCCCGGACGTCGTAAAAGCGACACTTGACGCATTCGCGCGCCGCACGAAGTCCAGCCTATACGCTCTTTTGTCCGGTGCCAAATAATTCCTGGGGGGGAACGTGGCAAAGAGCGTAACGACAGGAACGAGGAAATAAAAGGACCATAAAAAAGGCACACGCACTGTCGCATCCACTAAGTGCTAATGTAATCCACTAATTGCAATGTAATCTACTTTCTACAGGAATTTACACCTAATAAGATATTTTATACTGCTTTAGCGATATATGTCTGCATCTGAAATTAAAAGAAAATGTCGCTGGTGGCATATTAATACCGTTATTATAATTTCAGGAAATACAATATTACGATATACTGTACTGAAATAATTGAATACATCGATGCATTATTCTTAGTTACTTCATACGCATGATATTTTTTATAATAAACACGTCGATAAATATAGCTAACGCGGTGCAAGAAGATGATACGTCGTCGCATTGATTACTTTCGACGAATTGATTAAGATTAATGATTCGTTGGCGCGTGCAACCTCCGTCAGATGATTCGTCTCAGCGAGATAAGCTTCGGAATACCTATGACTTTTACGAGCAAATGCGTGATTCAGCACGCGCCCATTGTAAGCCGTTCACGTATAATCCGTACGAACGAGATCATTGAGAAGTGGTCGATAATTGAGCGAGTGACTCACCGCAAAGCGATTCGAGAATGTCAATAATCAAGCGAAGAGCGAGCGGAGAGAACGTGGCATTTAACGTGTCGATATTGAATTTGCCTCGCACTCGGGAAAAATAATTATACGTGAAACGATCGAAATAGCGTAATCAAGAAATCTCGCGGTCTGCCTAGTGATGGGTACACTCGTATATAATTCAAGGCGGAAATTGTATCATTCAATCGTGTCAATAGTATGGTTTTCTCGAGCAAAATACTCGTTAATAACAAAAACGTAACGCTAATGTATTAATGTATGCCCCGTAATGAAAAATTATCGTTGTAAGAACTTCGAAGGCAAATATGATTATATCGCTGAAATCGAGGTAATCACCTGCGCAAACAATTGACCTAATTGAACTAATATGGTTGACATGGTTTTAAGGCAATATGCACCCATATATCATGAACGCTTTAATGTCAAACTCCACTCATTTTTAATATTATCTTTAAATCGAATAATAAAAAAATGTTTAACTCATAACAAGAATACATTTTTAACACTAAAAAGAATATATGGAATACACTAAAAGTTTTTGTTAATAATTTTATTTTTAAAAGAATTTTTCAAGTTTAGAACTAAAAAATAAGATTGTGAAACATCAAAGCGTTCCAAATTATTATTTTAAAATTACTTCGAATCATTATTATTTTCATCAGGACCTACATATTTTAGTTACGGTAATTAAAAATACTTGAGCTTAAAAAAATTTCATAACAAAGCTCACTTTTCTTATTCTATTACAGAATATAATATAAAAATTAATTTTTGTTATTCAATTTATAAGCCACAAATAAATATATATTTATCACACGATTAAAAATATAAATAACACTTTATTACTTCGGTTTACAAAACAAATTGACGAATAATAAAAATGAATGATTATTGACAAGGACTTACTTGCTCCTTGTCCTTTTCGGTAGCCTCATCTTTGTCCTTTTCTTTATCCTCGGCGGACTCCGTGTGCGGTGCTATGCCGTTGGTGGTAGGCTTCGTGTCGGCCTCCTCGATCCTCTCCAGCTTGCCGTCGCCAGGTGCGGCCGCATCGCCGACAACACCTCCTTCAGCGGGTATTCCCTCCTTCTTCGGCGTCGTCGTTATATCCACGGACCTCTTGCTCTGTCTCGCTCCCATGTTTGCTTTTTACCTTCTCGTGCCACCTGTCTTTATCTCACTTGCTTTCTGGATGCCAGGTGGTGTCCACCTAAATCGTCCTGTAATCAGAGCAAAAGAGTCGATTAAAATACTTTGCTCAATTTTCCAAAATATGACGAAAAGTAAAACTAATATTTATAGCGTACAATTAAGATCGATAAAATTAAGATCGAAAGGAGAGACTGAGAGCAAGAGCTGATATATCCGCGTTCGTTTGGGTTCTGCAATTTGACGCAGTTACACGCATCGATCTGCACAGCGGTTTCGCCGCGGATAAGTTCATCCATCTCGTGAATACGTTGAGGAGCGGGAGTAACTTTCACCGTAACCAGAGATACTACATCAGAGATCCTCTCAGCGAATTTACTCCGTGTTGAACGTGAGGATCTGGTTATAAAGACAAACGAATCCGAAATATACAGCGATCGCGATTCGAAAACGACGTAACTTACATTCACCTGCGTCAGATTAATCTGATAAGAGAGATATATGTTTATCGATACGCAGCCGCGCCCTTCATAATTGATTGCGACTTTCGCGCAGGTGTTTCTCACTGTTCCGTTTTTTCCATTCTCTCGAAAAAACTTCTCGTTAAAAATTCATTTGTACCGTACACGACAATGTAGAACGGCTGGACGATAATGAGTCGTACGGAAGACAGTTCAGAACACAAAGAACAGCGTAACGGAAAAGCTCTTTCATCAGAAAACAACTAAGCATTGTTTTACCCAAGAATTCGTTTCTATTATGTGTATTCGGCTAAAACGCGAAAAAAGGAGCATGAAAAAATCAGTAAACGCGTGAAAGCATTTGTGTTAACAATATCAAGCTATACAAACAATGTTTATGTACATATTGTAACGTTACATATAACTGAGTATATGCTATATCATTGTGCGATGGATATAAATATCTAACGTTGATCACGAGCTTATTTCCGACGTTTTCCCAATTTAGAACAATGAACTCATAAAGATGTCAAGTTCGAAAAATCCCGATGAATTATAGATTGCTTTTACTGCATTACTTATGACACTTTCTATTTTTTGGTGAACTTGTGATTACACTAACTTGATAATAGCATAAAAAAATGTTTCTAGTTATGGTTAGTCAATAAACTATATCCAGAAAAAGGTTTCTTCAATTCAGAAAAAATTTGTTAAATTTGTTATACATTGTTATAAAGAAAAGTTTCTTTAATTTAATTCATTTTATGTCATTTTTTGGAATATGTCAAATAAATTTTTATTTTTCTCAAAGATATTTTCGCTTTCATTTAAAAAGATTAACGAAAGAAACAATACCTTCAATTTAAACATAATTTTTCTCTGGAGGTGATGATTTTGTAGTGTGAATAAAAGTTTTTAAAGTTATCACTGCACGAAAAGTACGATTTTCCTGTTATCTAAAAATTAAACTAAATATAAAATTGAAAATAATTTTGTTAGATTATCAAAATAATTATGCTGAACGTTCAAACTGCTTGTTAAAATAACACATTTTTTTACAGTATTCATGTTTGAATTTCCTGTATAATTATTTCGATGGTCCAACAAAATTATTTTTTAGATCTGTATCTATCTAAATTTTTGTTAGATATATTTTCTTTTTTATGGAAACATCTAAAAATTTAATTACAGATCTAAAAATTTTGTTGAACTATTAAATTGAATATTAAAATAATTATATAGGACATTCAAACATAATGAGAGCAATGCTACAAAAAAATCTAATATGACGCAAAATCATTCTGTCCGTGTACAAAACTAGTAATTAGTGATTAATCATAGCTAGAAAAACACAATTTTTACATTATCAGGTTAAGTAAAATTAAGTTTAAATACAAGTTTAAATACATTTTTTATTTTAATACATTAAAATAAAAAAAATGAAAAATTGGGCCTCACTGTATTACCTGTGACACTCGAAAAAGAACAGAAATACACGTTGTCGTCACGATTCTGATTATCCTCGGAAGAGGAGAAAAATAACTCGTTGGAAGTGGTCGAAGAGAGCACAAGCGAGGATAACGGTATCGCGATGATGACTTCGCTAGTAACGAAAGCGGAAACGCGCGCGCTGTACCGAGAGAACGGCTGTGAAAAACTGGTACGACGAAGCGCGCTAAAAGCCAGGCTTACCTAGACCGCTCGTTTGTTGTGCGCGCGTTAACGCGCATTTAAACGACCACGTGGCTCGAGTGCTCACGCACGTATCGCCATCGTATGCGTACGCGCGACAGCCGTGATGCGTAACGCATCTGTGGTCGCGACGAACTTACACGAGGTCATCCTTTGTGTGCCAATCGATAAGGAAGCTCAAGAGAGAAAAACGGAAATGATAAATGATATGATTTGATTGGCCAAAGCAAATATATAGATGTAAGTAAATAAATTGAGTATAAGGAAAAATTTCGTTCGAATTTAAAATTCATTCGAATGAATTCTTTGATTTTTTTTTTTGAAATATCAAAATGGATTTTTTTATAGTAAAAAAATGCTTTATTAGATATTAACTCTCTTTGAAGTCGTAAATATGGAAAATAAATATTTTATTTAAAAATAATAATGTTATTCTTTCAAGCCGCCGAGTCACTTTTATGGAAAAATGTTTCTCCTTTTTAAATTCTAAATATATTTATTTTGATATTTAACATATTGTTATAAAAATAATTTGTCATTTTGTTATTAATATGAAAATTAATTATCTCAAATATTTTAATTTTTAATTAAAATATTTAACATATTGTCATAAAAAATGTTTATAGAAGAGAGAGCTTTTATGTCAATATATAAAAATTAATTAAAATAATTTTTTATATTAATAACAAAAATTTCTATAACATTTTTTTATAATAGTATGTTAAATATTACGATTGATAATTAGAACTTAATATAAAATTAATTAAAATTATTTTAATTGACTTTCATGTTAATGACATAAAAATTCCAATAAATATTTTTTGATAACGATATGTTAAATATTACAATTAGAATTTAAAAAGGAGAGAAACATTTTTCCATAAAAATAACTCGATTTAAATAACATTATTTTTAAATAAACGGTCTATTTTTAGTTTAGTTAATATCTATTTTGATATTTAAAAAAAAATCAAAGAATTCGTAAACAAAATTTTCTCTTACGCGCAATTTATTTATTTTGTATTATAAAATAATTAAATATATTCTTTTTTATTCCTTGCAATAAATTATAGAGATGCGTCTATATCTTATATATGTAGAGTAAGATAAGTTCTATATATAACGGTGACAAATAAAGAATAAACCAATACATAAATGCTCTATCTATACTATTACATTTTTATTTCGATTTAAAATATGCAGTTTTCTGTACGCCGTGATCTATCTAATAACTTTTGAACGTTTCTCCTCGACACTTCATGTTGATGTTTAAAAAATTGATAGAATCAAGTTCGAAAAGTCAATAATCCTATCAGCATGACGTATAAGCAACTCTCGCTTTTAAACATATCTGTAACGTTCCGTCATGATCATATATTTACTTATACTATCTATATTTCCATTTTCAGATCAATTTATCGACAAGTCTTGAATTTCGGTTATGCGTCCAACTTTGTGGAAACTTTGTGAATGCGATACCAATAATGTTTGAATTTCCATCGCACAGTTTTCCGGATCTTCGCCAAGAAAAAAAAAGTTCCATTAACGAACACAATTTTCATCGTGCAACGCAAGGCGGAATTGGCTTTCTGCTTTCTAGAGGCGATTCGTTTCTCGAATTCTCGAATGAATTCGTCCAGCGCATTCCTCGCGCTACACACGTCGCAGTTAAGTTACGCTGGACGAATGAAAGTCAGCGAGTGAACAGTTGGATTTAGCGCTAATTGAGCGATGAGAATATGTAAGTTGATTCCCTTTCGCGATTGAATTTCGTTTTGCGAAAACAACAAACTGCACGCGTCAATGTGAAGTGAAGTCGCGAGTTGCGAAGCGACTGTGCCGGCTATATCACTGTCACCGCATAACGCCATTTGTTTCAAGGTATCCTATTCACGGTGCATTGCACCTCGTATACGTAGCTATGCACTATGTATCGGCTGACACACCACATGTCTAGCATGCGTGACGGATACTGAGACGGAAACATGATGACACAATATTGTCATTTCCATGATAATTCCTCCTCGCAGCTTCACTCGCATATTTTTGATACATTCCATCATCACTCGATAACGTAATGTAAAAACTCCTGTATTAATTATATAGAAAACCGATTAATTTTTGCCGTTTAAATATTTCTATATCTTTGAAAAAAAGGAGAAAAGTTAAATGGTTTAATTATTTACATATTATAGTAAAAAAAGTCACAGAAAATTTTTAAAAAATGTAATAAAAAACTCCGCATTAATTACAATTTAGGGGGAAAATTAGATCTCGATAAAATGTGTTAGTTTTCACATTATTATAATGTAAATTATAATTATGTAGTGAATAAAAAAAAGATACCACACACAAATTTTATTCAATAGTGAATAATTTTCGAGCTACTCGGAGAAAGAGAGTGGTAGCAACTATAAAAATGACAGCTATAAAAGTTTTGTATTTAGTTAGAATTAAATACACACATATACATATAGTTAAATAAACTATTTTATAGTTATTACAATTTAAATAATTTATTTCACTACATTATTAAATTATTCAGCTATCTAATTCTACTTATTACTTGTGTAGTTGTCCATCGCTATGCCTTTTTGTGAGTACAAAGGTGCTCTATAAACACGAGTTTTACAACTTTGATACACTACAGTGAGAAAAAAAAGTTCAATTAAATAAATTAATTTTTTTTTGGAGAAGAATGTATATTTAAGTCAAACATATTTCTCCAACGAAAGAAATAAAGACAAGCTAATTTAATTTAATCAAAATGAACATTTTTGTTCTCAGTGTAGCAAAAATCATTCATTATTGAGTTTTGTGTCTTTTGTTCGTCACATAAACTACGTTACATAAAAACTAACTTCATGGAGATCCAATTTACCATAACGAATTCTTTAATAAAATAGTCGAAAGACTGAACTTATTCAGTCTAAACTCCCACACAGAGATTATAAATAATAGATAACAATCTCTCGAAATGAATCCTCTTCATCGATAGACAGAGTACGAGCCATTATTCGTCTTCGCCCCCGGAAATAATAGGACACAATACCGCCCCTATGGACCAACGAATGGTATGTTCCCCTTCGACATAGCCAAACTTTCGGAACCAATTGCAGTAAGCTCGACACAAAAGCGCGCCACGTTGTCGAGAGGGATACGATAGTTGAGCCCGTTCCGCATCGTTTCATCTTTATTTCTTCCGGGATTACCGAATTAGTAGAATAATTTGCGTAACTTTACCGGGAAATAAATGAGGACATCAACTTGCGATATACGCTCACCCTACGCGATTAATTTATTCTCGTGTGCACCCCCAAGAATCGCACATTTCATCGCGAGATTTCTTGAAAGATTTCACATGCCGGAAGAATCATCATCGAAGCATTCGTAAAAATAGAAAAAAAAAAAGAAAACATAATTAGTCTGCTATATTAAGCAGTGGCAGGAAGAGTCTCGACAAATATTTATATTATCCCATATTGTGCTCGTTGTACGCCACGTGGTTGCGTCGTTACGGTAAGAAATAGCATCGTACGTCCAAGAAGCACCATGATTACACATGTCGATTTACAAGAGAAGAGCGTGGGAAATAGAAAATCGTCTTTCCGAGAAATTATTATATTCAAATAAAAGAAATTATACTAAGAGCTACGAGCCAAAACAAACAAATTTTAATGTATATGTGATACAGTTTAACATTAAATAATATAAAAGTAAAAATAAGAAAATATGTCTGTGTAAAACTCTCTACAAGTTTTTTACTCAATTTACGTTTTTCTTTATTAGATTTTACTTTGATACTTGCAATTTTTTTAAAAAGTTATATAATGCTATTAAGTTACGCGTTAATATTAGAGTCCGTATTAGATTTTTAAAACACTGCCTTAAACATAATTTGGTTCTACCACATTTATATTTAAACATACTTCTTAAATAGGATAATATTTCTTTTTATAACAATTATTTTTATAAGCGTTTGAATGCGATCCAACATAATAATGTAAAAGCAATTTTGCATATAGTTATTTACATTACACTAGAAGTAGTATTTTCAAGATGACCAACCATACTTCTTTTATTGTGTCTATTTTCTAGTAGTTTTTTTATTTATTTGGACAAAATTAATGACCGTTTTATAGAGAGTTTTATGTAGACATATTTTATCTTGTTTTTACTTTGATGTCATTAATACAATGTTAACTGTATCACATGTACATTAAAATTTCTTGTTTTGATTCGTAGCTCTTCTTAGTATAATTTCTTTTATTTGAATTATTTGAACCATACTTTATTATGTATTATTATATTCATTTTGTGTGACAGCTGAGCTTCTCTTTTCATGGAGAAAAATATAAAATACATAATACTAGAATTTTAGTAATTTTGAAATTGGCAATTCAATGATAAATGAATAATTGTTGTATAACCATACTGTAAGATACTTTTTATTTTTTCTAAATTAAAAATTTTATACTATTCTTAATCCATAAATTACCATCTCGATAGAATTTACTTTAAGAATATTTCCGTGTTTCCAGTTTTGAGAATAGTATGATAAAATAATCACTTGAATCTTTTTATCCTGCACCTTCGATGTTTTTGCTTTCAGGCAAGTAAAGTTTATCATAATTCAACAAAAATAGCCAGAATATTTTTATTAGTCTTGTAAGAGATAAAAATTACCTAGTCATTTTTCTCCGTGTTTCTCTTCACTTCGCGTCGCGTTAATCATAATTCGAAGCGCGAATTTCCGGTGGGATGGAGGAAGGTCACGGAGGCGTATCGCGGAGTTATATTTAGAGGCGGTGTGACATCGGCCAGGGCTTTGCATCGCGAGATAAACCCGTTGCCGATGCAGCGCGCCGAATAAGCGGCGCGTATCTGGAAAAACATGATCGTTGTTTGCGCGTGAAAGAACGAAACGCGCGTGCACTTGTGAATGCGTTTCTCTCTCGGCTCGAAGTTCCCCGCGATAAAAATAGTCTCGTGGCGGAGAAAGGAAATTCATCGCCACGCGAAGAAAGAAAGAGAGATACGCTCTTCCGAGTCGATCTATGCAACGGAGCATATACATGCTCTCTCTTACGTTATTTATTTTCTTTGTTTTGAATCTCTTTTTTTCATTCTCCCTCCCTTTCTCCCCCCCTCCCCCCCCCCTCTCTCTCTCTCTCTCTGTACTGCGCTTTGTCTTTTTAATAACCTCGCATACAGTTCTCGTCAACGACGACCATTTGTATCATCTTCAGAGAGAAGCCATCGCGTAAAACTGGTAATGCGAGATGTCTTGCGTAAGAGTAACGATAATTGAACGAAGATATTTTTTCACATTTTAAAAGTTCGCTGCGCAGGCATTTAACAGCACGCTCGGTAAATTGCGAGCTATGCAATTATTAGACTCTTCAAGCAGTTGCATTGGCTCCATGGAAAAAATAACATGCACTAGAATTTCTAGTAAATTTTATAAAATTGACAGATCCATGTAGAAACAGGCGTCTACTTATATAACGTTCACTTTACTTTTCTGATAAGTAAGATTTCTGAT
>Ga0157364_1009414_pt1 | contig 10107 bp, 11 predicted proteins | sample AttsexASBM2_FD_111476 | JGI IMG/M metagenome (GOLD analysis project Ga0157364, IMG submission 111476) | Fungus gardens microbial communities from leaf cutter ant in Ribeirão Preto, State of São Paulo, Brazil - Atta sexdens ASBM2 | ecosystem: Host-associated > Fungi > Mycelium > Unclassified ... | reverse complement strand
TTCTTCATATTGAAGCAAAAAATTAAAACCTCCCGCAAATGACGAGAATTTGGCTCGTAAACTGACATTTTCAATCGAGAATAACTTTATGATGCAGACACAAATCGACAAATGTTTCTATGGGGTTATGTTGATGCTCAAGTTTATTGTATGACGTCTATGATCTATTTATTTTGACCACCACTTACCGCTAAAGCCATCTATAGGAAAACGGCGGAAGCAAAGTTGTACATCTAATATTAGTTTTAGAAAATGAAGAATTTGAGCGTGCAGTGTACGATTAGCCGAGTGATGAGAATCGGTTACGTTATTAAAGCTATATATATGCTATATATATATATGCTTATGTGAGAATAACTTGCGAAAAAACTGCGAAAGGTCTTCCACGTCTTTAATTTTTTTGATAGCTAGTCCTCTATCCTATTGTTTACATGAGATATTTCCATGTTCATAATAACTTATTTTTAGTTTTTCGCGCCGTGTAGTACTTAGCTTTGGTTTATTAATATTAATGCAATTATCATTATTTAATTTGCTTGATGAATTATTCCAGTAGGTCTACTCACCACACGTTTTTATATAGTTTTTATAAGTAATACTTATCTGAAAATATTTGCCATAGTGATTCTTTTTTGCTATTTTTTTTTTTTTGCTTCAATTTTTGATTCAATTTGGTGCAATAGAGAATGTCTACGTCATTGACGAATCGTAAATGCGCTCGGTGCGATAAGTTTTTGCACAAAGTATCTGGTCAAAAGAAAATAATTCCAAAAGAATGTAAAGCCTCAATGAAGAACTGCATACGCGCTTCTTTTGGAATGACAGTGATATTTTTTACAGCAGAATAAATATGCAGTACTTGTGAATCGAAACGTTTTTGTGGATTTGAACTTCAATTTATTTATTATTCGATTCATCTACTTTAGGTTTATGTTGCACATTGCTTGTCTAGAAGTTGATTGTTTATCGCTTGCGTTTTCAATACCAAGTTTGCTTTTTTTTTATACTGGAAAATTCGATAACACACATAAAATGTCATGAACAATAATTGATCGTTGAAACTTATTATCACAATGAATTGCTTCATCTTCAATTTTAATTATCTTCTTTTGATCAGATACTTTATGCAAAAACTTATGACATGCAGCGCGATTCATCAATGACGTAGACATTTTCTATTACCCAAGTCATATTGACCAAGTCAAATCAAATGCAAAAACACAAAAATTCAATACAACAAATATTTTCAGACAAGTGTTACTTATATTAAAACGCGTGATAAGTGCCTATTAAAATAATTCATCAAATGATCAAATTAAATAATGACAACCGCGTTAATATTAATAATCAAAAATGCATTCCACGGCGACAAAGCATAAAAGACTGAAATACGTCTACTATGAGCATGAAAATATCTCATATAAACAATAAGATAGAGGACTCGCTGTCAAAAAAATTAAAGACGTGGGATATCATTCGCAGAATGTTCGTTTTTTCGCGAAATATTCTCTCATAAACATGTGTACATATGTTGTGTGTTTATGACGCTGGTGTCACCTTGTATGAAAAGTTCACTCGTCAAGGCGATCTGTAATAACAACGACTCTCTTTGTTGTACAAATTTAAATTTTATTGTTGAGACGGATTGAAGATGGATTCAAAGCGGACAGTAGGCGAAGCTTGTAGACCGATAACTGATGCATTCGTTAAAATGCATGCACAGGTAATTCGCACATGGTACGACGTTAAGTGGTTTCTCACTGTTCGAAAAAAAATATATTGCAGAGACCGGCAAATCTCGCCGGAAACTCAGGCAATTTTCGCGCACTACTGCCCTCGTGATACGCGTATACCGAGAACATTAGGTGACAAAAATGCGGCGGTAATACGCGATAGAACGTCGGGGTAGTTCGCACTTCGAAATAAGAAATTCTTTCGTTACGAAAGAATAGATCCGTATTGATCGGGATCAGGAAACGAACTGATTTCTCGCACGCGAAATGTGTGCGCGATCGTCACATTTTCGAGTGACGTGCAAGGGGGGGGGGGGTCGCGTGGCATTTGAGATAGACAGTGCGATTCGAACGAGATACACGCATGTTTTGAACGAAATGTTAGTCGCAGGCATGTTTGAACAGCGACAGCTCGTATCTATGAGCTGTTTACTTGCCATCTCCGAGAATACATTAAAATCAACAATTGATTCCGAAACATATCCTGCCTTGAATGTATTCATTCGAAAGAATTCACATCAAAGCGCGCAAGATACAATAATGATATAACAACAAAAATGAGTTAATACAAAATACAAATTCGAAACGCAATACAATCGACGCTTACGGTTCGCGTCCAGTACCGGTAACATCAAGTACGTTCAACGGAAACTCCGCCTGCCGTAACGGAATCTTTAGATTTTTCAGTATTGATCATGACGGGTAGAAAAAATAAAGTTTTACAATTGGTTGCCTGTACTCGGAACGTCCGGTTTTTACAGTTACGACGCGAGTTAATTTGTCATCACCTGGATGACTCGCTGTGATCCGACCAAATTCCATTGCCAGAGGATTACGCACGAGAACGATTTGGCCGACTTTGACTAGTCGCTGGACAACGCGCCATTTTGGGCGTTGTTGAAGAATATGCAAATAATCACCGACCTCCAAAAATCTTCGATTATTTGTTGAACCATTTGCCAACGCGAAAGTCTATGTTTAAGTCAAGCATGCTTGGTTCGGCGAGAGCAATAAGAAAGGTTCCGACCAAAAAATGATCGGGAGCATGATAATCGTCGAGATTATCGGAAACGGGAGCGATCAGGCACGCCTCAATCTGACAAAGAAGCATTGACATCTCTTCGGAAATTAATGTGTGAAGATGCATCGTTTTAAATGACGCTTAATACTTTTAATGTTCTCACAGACTGAAGTGCGGCGACGCAGGGGGAAATGCCATGCAGTTCCGTCTGTAACGAGTCGATTTCGGAAATTAGGATCGCAAATTGCTTTCACAGGTGCATAAGATAATTCGCGATCGGCGCCGTGAAACGTGTTCCGTTATCGGAATACATGGATTTATTTCTCGCCGAGGACTACTGACGTGTTAGTAGTCCTCGGCGAAAAACAAATCGTTGATACGTTGCGATAAAGATAAGAGAGGTATAATCCCTGATGAGCTCTAAATGTAGAGCTTTGATCATGAGGCATATGAATAACGTGATATAAGCCTTTTGCGACTTATGTTCTCGACCAGGAGTCGTTCGGACAGCGATCGGACCTGCGTAATCAACGCCAGTATGGACAAAGGCGCGAATAGTGCGGTTTATTCCCGCAGCCGGGAGGTCGTCCATTCGACGGGCACGTCGATGCATTCACGCAAGCATGATATGCATTTATAAAGAACGGATCGAACGATGGCGCGGGCCCGGAGAATTTAGAATTCGTGGCGTAATGACGCGAGCGTTAATTGAAGACCGGCATGCAACGTTCGAAGATGATGAGTACTAATAGCGGGTGCATATGTAAGACGATGGGATTCCTCGTCGTTCCTGGAAGCAAGCTCGACGGCATCTTCCTCGAATATGAATAAGTTCATTCTTGTCCATACGAGATGTGTTCAAAAAAAAGGGTGACTTTTTATTTTTCTCGAAAAATATTTATTTATTAATCACTATCTGTTTTCCCTTTCAAAGTAATCCCCCTCAGATATTATACACTTGTGCCAGCGATTTTTCCAATCCTCGAAGAGGACTTCTGATATGCGCTTTTTGGTATGGCTTTGAGCTCTTCCAGCGATGTGGTCTTTATCTCTTCAATCGTGGCAAATCTCCTTTCATGGATCTTTTCAGTTTTGGGAACAAAAAAAAGTCGCAGGGGGCCAAGTCCGGTGAATACGGTGGCATGACGGTGTTGTTTTTGGCTAAAAAATCACGAACAAGCAACGACGTGTTAACTGGCGCATTATCGTGGTGCAATATCCATGATTGGTTGTTCCACAATTCCGGGCGTTTTTTTCGTATTGTTTCATGCAAACGGCGCATAACTTCAAGGTTATATTCCTTATTGATCGTACGACCTTGTGGCAAGAACTCACGATGCACCGCGCCATTGTAATCGAAGAAAACAGTGAGCAAAATTTTCACATTTGATCTAACTTGGCATGCTTTTTTCGGTCTTGGCTCTTCTGGCCGCTTCCATTGGGATGATTGGGCTTTGGTTGGACGTCATAACCATATACCCATGTTTCATCACCAGTTATGACCCTTTTGAGCAAATCTGGATCGTCATTCAACAGCTCCTGAGCGATGCTCATGCGACAGTTCTTTTGGTCAAAATTTAGCAATTTCGGAACAAACTTCGCTGCCACACGTTTCATGCCCAAAACATCCGAAAAAATTGCATGGTATGAGCCAACCGATATGCTGACATCCTCAACAACTTCTCTAGTGATTCGACGATTCTCCATAACAATTTTCTTCACTTCTTCAACGTTTTCATCGGTTATTGACGTGCTGAGGCGTCCAGAGCGAGCATCGTCATTAACATCTTCTCGGCCTTCTGTGAAGAGCTTGTACCATTTATAAACATTTTTTTTGCTCAAAGTAGATTCGCCAAATGCCGCAGTCAACATTTTAAGTACGTTGGAGCACTTCATTTTATTTTTCACACAAAATTTAATACAGATTCTTTGATCTTTTCTTCGATAGCAAAAAATCGCCAAGCACACCAAAACGCACATCTAACCTTTATATCTGGGAAAAACAAACTAAACATGCAAAACAGCTGATAATCTCAACATATGTTGGGGACATGTGTACCAACATAATAAAAAAAAAATTCGAAAATCGAATGTATGTAGCCCGCTAAATTTGAAAAGTCAAAAGCCTTTTTTTTTTAACACACCTCGTATAAGAGAGCAAAGAGCAGGCTATTCTTTAGTACCAGCTGCTTATGTATCAGAATCGCGATCTCATTAGTAAACATGATTGACTGCATGGTTTTGAGCCAGTAACATTTGGCGTTCTGAATTTCTTCGGGGAGCAAAGTCATGATATTCGCTTGCGGATTTTTAGAGCGTCGGAGTCGATTTAGAAAACGTTCGAGAAGAACATCGGAGAGTACCGAAGGGCATGAGTTCTGCCAGGATTCGAGAAGATGATGCAATCCTGGAAGATCTGACTACCAGAACATATCTTCAAAAGATCGGGAGCGAGACTGCGAGACGCGCAGTCCGCGGAATTGGTGTGTATCGGAATATGACGAAACTCAGGAAGGAATGATTGCACAGCCGAAACACTATTGGCGACAAAGGTTTTTTATCGGGAAGGTGACTGACTCAGCCAGGCAAGTATAATAGAGTCCGTCCAGTAATGACACTCGAGATTCGGAAGTCGGAATGCTGAGCGCGCGAAGAAATGCATTAAACGAGCGAGAAGCAACTCCAATCGCGAGATGCTAATGGTTTTAAGTGGGACCACTTTTGATTTGGCGGCGAGAAGAGGGATGGTGATTGAGCCGTCTATATTAACGGTACGATACACTGCGGCAGCGAAAGCCGCAGTCGATGCGTCAGGAAACCCATGAAGGGCGCAGTGTAGAGTATGAAATCCGTAAATAGTTCAGCGCGGAATGCTAATGGCATGAAAGTCGTTGATGGTAATCGGACCAGCAATCAAGAAGTTAGCTAGGAATTTCGTTATTCCACCGGCATTGGAGAAACACAATCGCTGCATAAGAATTTTGGCAGTAATACTGATAGGAGTAGTCTATCCTAAAGAATTGAAAAACTTAGCGATGGCGACAAATGGCTCGACAGATTGCGTTCGGGTGATGACGATACGGTCACGCGGAATTGAAAAATATCTAGAGTATTCCTAAGACTTTAAGGTGCTCGTCGTCTTGAAGAACCTTATGAGTGGCTAAACCATGATCCGCGAGATCGAGTTCGAACAATAGAACGATGGCGTTGCTTGCCCATTTTCGAAGGCGAAAGCCTTTCTTTAGTAACTTGATTAAATAATCGATCGTATTTGACAAGCAAAACTCTGGTCGTCTGCACTAAAAGCGCAATCGTCAACATATGTCTGATGACGTAAAACGGGAACCGCGAGCAGAAATTCGGCACCTTTATCGTCTACGAATTGTTCTAAGACTCGAAGGACTAATCGTTCTAAGTAGGGAGGCGGCTGTGCCGTAAGTAACGACAAGAAGGCGGTAATCGATGATTAGTATCCACTAGGGATAGGTTGCCACACGATGCGCTAGTAGTCGGTGTCTTGGGAGTCAACTAAGATTTATTTTATATATTTTAGCGATATATTTTAGCGATGTAGGCGGTAATGGTATTGGTGCCACTGCATTAGAACAGTAGCTAAATCCTTTTGAAATTTAGGGCTAATGAGCATATGATCGTTCAATGATGTCTCATTTGATGTGCAGCATGAAGCGTTGAAGATCACTCGTAAGCGGGTGGTTGCACTGCTGTCACGTAAGACGCAGAATATAATAAGTTTGCTTTGGTTTGACAACTTCTGTCGGTGGATTTTTGGTCATATGACTGAGTGTTTCGTATCCTGCAAGAAATTCGCGATACTCGGAAGCGATAATTATGTCTCGAATTAAACGTTGTTCCAAGTGGCGAAAACTCGAAGCAGCAATAAAGCGCGATTTGCCTATCGAGATAGGTAGTCCGTTTTTAAACGGTAATCGAACAATAGCGTTCCCGATGTATGGGAATGTGTAATTCTGAAGTGTTCTTCGCACTGGTGCTCCTCAAGGCTTCGAGGAACTTTCTGAGGCACTTCCTCAATCTTCCAAAAGCGACGAAGATCGCGATCGAGAATTTCAAGAACAACTTCGTGATGCGCAAGTGTGGAAATTGACTCAGTAGTCGGAAACGAGGCTATTGGTCCGGAAAGAATCCAGCCGAGTGTCGTATTTTGCACTTAGCAACTTAAGCTTATGTTTGGAACCTTTTCAACCATTGTCGAGAACGAGCACAAAGAGATAGGCACCGATTATGATGTCGATCGAATCCGAACTCATGGGATCACGATCGGCAAGTTCAAGTCTGGCAATGTGTTTCCATTATACGCGGTATTTACTCGATTCGATAAATATTTCGTTAATGAATCGAAGTATAAACGCGGTCATAATATAGGCAAGTCCGTCGTGAGATACCGAAGTAATCGCAATTTAGGCAGCGTGACGGACTGCATTTCGCTAATGCCGATAATGGAAACGAAGCGATTAATTCTCGAAAGGCATAGGCACTGAGCAAACGATTCGGAGATAAACGGGTCCTTGATCCAGGAGCGCACAAACAGTGAAAAAATGTTTATGTGGCGAATAAATTTGCATGCGCGCGGTCGCGAGCAAGATTTTGGATGCTATCATTTTCGCTAACAAGTGCGTAGCGACGGTGATTTCATTTTCGCTACTCCTGAATGCGGATGGCGGTTACTTAATATCGACAGACTTAACGGAATTATCAAAATGTAGCAACGTGTGATGCCGTTTGCACTGTCAACACGCGCGAGAATTTGTATAATCTTTCACAGCATGCTTCGTTTTAAAACAGTTCACACAGTTTCTCTCATTTTTAATGAATTCAAAATGTTGAGATAGAGTTTGCTTGAGGAACATAGAACATTGATACAATAGATATTTCGCTTTGCATAATGGGCACAAGAATGAAACGATAGATAATGTATGTAAGGCGAGAGTTGTCCTTTTGGAGATCATCTGTGACTTCTCCATTGCGTTCGCGGGTGTAATCGCGTCAAACGCGCGAATTCAAGAAGAGAAATGGATCAAGTTCGCGAGTAATCTACAGTATCACCAAGTTTAAGTTCCCAAGCTTTTCGCGATGACTTATCGAGTTTTTGTGCAACTAGAAAAACAAGATAGTCATTCCAATGTTCAATTGCGTAACCGAGATTGTTCAGAGCTTGTATCGCTTTATTGGTTTGCGAAGATCATTGGAGGGTTTCTGTCGTGAGTGAAAATTGAAAAATGATTATAAATATATCGTAATAAAGCGATGTTTATTATTATATCGAGAAATGAGAATATTTCACGCGATAGTAGAATTATCATTGGTTACCGCGAGATGGTCAAGAGCGTTACTTGCATCCCCCTTTACGAACACAAATAATGCATACGCTCGTTAAACTCTGATTATTATGGATCATCGATTTAAATTTATCACGAAAGCTTTCCTTTTTGTCGAAACTCCCGTCGAAGGTCAGCAGGTTGATTCTTGGAAGATGCAACAGGAACAAATTATTAAGCACTTATGTCATGCAGCGGGATGGGGTTCGCGGATTTCGTGACAGTCCAATACCTCAGCCATATAGTTGATAGCTCCGTGGAAATGTTCCTCACACGTCAGAAAATAGTTCTGGGTGAAGTACGCATGAGTTGCCTTCAGTTTTTCATCCGCAGCTAGCGTAATTTTGCAATCCAGTTCCTGGCGAAGGTCTCCTTAAGAATTGCGAGTCATTGCCGCGTTATGGTACGTATCATCTTGGTTCAGCTTCTTAAAATTAGTGAGTGTGCCCATCTGCTGATTCTGCACATTCATCAGTTCGTCGAGAGACGACATGATTTCAACGGAAAGGCACAACTCAGAATGTTCGAGAGTCAAGCAAACAATAACTTTCTTTGGCGATGATCCAGCTCAAAGGACCTAAATATGTGATGCTGGTATCATCGTGTATGAAAGGCTCGCTCGCCAAGATAGCGTGTAATGACTCTCTTTGTTGTACAAATTTAAATTTTATTATTGAGTCGGATTGAAGATGTATTCAAAGCGGGCGGTAAGCGAAGCTTGTAGATAACTGATAACTGATATATTTGTTAAGATTTATTTGTTGTTGCGTGCACAGGTAATTCGCACTTGATACGACGTATGATTTCTCACAGCTCGAAAGAAAGTATATTGCGCGCAGAGATCGGCAAATCTCGTCAGAAACTCAGGCAATTTTCGCGTACTACTGCCCTCGCGGTACGCATATACCGAGAACACATTAGGTGACAAAAATGCGACAATAATACGCGATAGAACGTCAGAATAGTTCGCATTTCGGCTTCAGGATAAGAAGCGTTATGAAAGAATAGATCATCCGTATTAATCAGGAAGCAAACTGATTTCTCGCACGCGGAATGTGTGCACAATCGTCACATTTTCGAGTGTCACGCAAGGGGGGTCGCGTGCCATCTGAGATAGACAGCGTGATTAGAACGAGATACATACATGTTTTGAACGAAATGTTGGTCGCAGGCATGTTTAAACAGGGATGCCTTTGTGAACCGTTTACTTGCTATCCCAGAGAATATATTGAAATCAACGATGATTCCAGAACAACATAGCTGAGTTTAATACATAACATAGCCGATTCTCATGTAACACTCGACTAATCATACGCCGCACGCTCAAACTCTTTATTTTTTTAAGCTATGTTGTACTATCTTCCGATCGTTTTGAAAATTAAATATATTATACTAGATAAATCGAAGATCATTTTAATGAATAATAGTAGTGTCTCAAGTATAACCTACATTCTATTAAACAGAAATATTAAAAACTTTTGAAATCTTTTTTCAACCAGTTTTTTTCGAAAAAATATTCATAATTTTTTTTAAACATCATTGAACTCTATAACATTTTTTTTTTTCGTCGAAATTGGTTCATCCATTCAAAGAGAAAATTCGCTTCGTCAATTTTCACAATTTTACTCCCATAACTCCCATAAAATATTTTTTTCAGATATAATATTTTGCGAAATTCATTCTTGCATCGCTGCTTAATTTAAAAAATCTCGACCAAATATCTGCGGGGCAGCACATACATATTTATCTTGTTATATCCTTTGGAATATAGTATATATACATATATATATATATTATATATATTAGGTGTACAAAAAAGTTCTGAGCTTTAGATTTGATAGAAAAATGCTGCTGAAGCCACTGCAATGATTTGTGCTATGGAGAGAACGCTGTAAGTCATGCTACATGTAAAAGATGGTATCAAAAGTTTCGCCAAGGAGATTTCAGTCTTAAAGATGAGTCGCGTGCTGGACGCCCTGAAAAGATTGAAACGGACGAA
>Ga0157364_1009412_pt1 | contig 10107 bp, 4 predicted proteins | sample AttsexASBM2_FD_111476 | JGI IMG/M metagenome (GOLD analysis project Ga0157364, IMG submission 111476) | Fungus gardens microbial communities from leaf cutter ant in Ribeirão Preto, State of São Paulo, Brazil - Atta sexdens ASBM2 | ecosystem: Host-associated > Fungi > Mycelium > Unclassified ... | reverse complement strand
TTTCTATCCTTGTCTCCTGCATCAGGTGCACTGTTTTCATCAGGTGCGTTGCCATCCTTGGCTGAGTTGTTATCTTCAGCATTAGATGCACTGTTTCCTTCGTTGCCATCCTTGGCTGAGTTGTTATTTTCATCTCCGGCATTGGGTGCGCTGTTCTCTTTATTGCCATCTTCGGTTGAGTTGTAACTTCTATCCCCTGCTTCGCTATTGTTTTCATCTTCGGCATTGGATGCACTGTTGTTTTTATCCCCGGCATCAGGTACGTTATTTCCATTGTTTTCTTCACTATTTTCAGAAGTTTCAGATGTGTTCTTACTTTCTTCGCTGCTAGATGAGCTGCTATCTTCATTATTAGGTATCTTGATAGTTGTACTTGGAGTAGATGTTATTAAAATATTTTTTGCATAACCTTCCACACGTACATGTATTCCTTCTCTATATTTTCCAATAACTACTATAGCTATATTCGTCCGACTGAATCTTTTCAGTATAAATCGAATTTTTTGATTTCCGATATTTGTGAGTTTAATATGGGTGAGTATTGCATTGTTTGGAGCTCTTACACCTATTGTGATTATTATAGGCTTGAAAGAGGGAGGCTGCAATTTATAAATAGGATATTAGTTCATAAATAAGATATTATTCATAAAATTATGAGACTGTGTGAGAAATATTTTTATTTGGTTATTTAAAATCTAAGTATCTATATTACTATATAACACTAAAATTTACGAATAATGGATAAAATAATTGTAACAATGCATTGTGTAATTTATGTTTTCCTATACTTATGTATTAAGTAAATTAATGTAATTGATTGATATGATATAAAGGTCAATTAAATTCAAATAGGAAATTTAAAACATATTAAATAAGACTTAATGCAATATTTTTAATATCTACAAAATTTGATATATTATTTATATACGTAAATTAAAATATTTAAAAGCTTTCTGTGAAATTCGATAATTAAAATCTGAATTATAAAAGATGAATTGTTCTGTTTTTTTATTTAATATATGTACATGAAATAATTACAATCGAATCAGTTATTTACCTTAATAATAATTCTGTCAGTAATGAGGTAATCATTTTCTTGACGTTCACCTATGACAAAGTCATTCCGATAAGTTCCTGTTGGGCAGCAGACAGCCAAAGTAAGACACAAAAGCACAGAAAATAAAATCTTCATCTTAGAAAACTAACTGTGAAGCTAATCCGTTGACTAAAATCGTATTGTTCAACTGGTACTTGCTGAACGTATTTATATCTTTGCGTTATCAATTTTCATACTTGATTCCACAAAGAATCGCACTATATTAACTCTTAGATTTCTATCTCGACAATGACAATAGCTTACGTAAGGTTATTTGTTTCATCTTCTGTTTCATCTTCCGTTTCATCTTTCAGGTTGTAGAAATTTCTCGGCATGATGTGTTTTCATTCTTTTGGAGAGAGGAAGAAGCGTGCACTAATTACTTAAATGTAATTATATTTTGAGAGATTTTACAATTTTTAATTTATTTTTATTATCACATGATATATATTATATATTTAAAGAAGTATTACTAATTTTTATATTTAATATTACGATTAAAAGAGCTATTATCATATTATCATATTAAATAAGCTGTAGTACACACAAAATGATTTCATGAATGACTGAATATAATATAGCTTATAAGAAAAGTAATAACAGAACAAATTTATATTTTCAAAATTTTTTAATATGTGTGATTCTCTAAATGATTCTCTTTTATCAGGATGAAACAAAATTAGTGCTGTATATTAATATGTACATATTGATAAAGCTTTTTTATTTTGTATTATACAATATATTGTAGATTAATATATTACATATTCTATTTTTCATAATATTATGACATAAAATTGACAGTTAATAAAAAATTAGGGATTTACCGGATATCCGGCTAGTATTTGGTTTCCGGCAATATATGCGACCGAAATTTTATATTGAAATTACATGTATTTATTATGTGAATATCCTTTTATTATCATTGATATATTTTTTTAGAAATATAGTACCGGATATCCCTAATTTTTATTAAATATTAATTTTATGATATAATATCATAAAAAATAAAATACTGTAATATGTCATCTCTAATAAAAATCTTTGTTTCACGTGATATAATTATCTTCCTAGAAAACTTACATATTTTCAAATATTTCCAGTCCATCGTTATATTAAGGCTGCTTATTGGGGGTCTGATAACGTACCATTGATAAACACTACACGTGTCATTAATAATATCAGTTTTCTGACGTAAATGTGTTTAATCAGAATCAACTATTACCAAAAAGCAACATTTAAGAGATATCGCACATAATTTCTACGGAATTGTGGAATATTTCAAAATTTTTGCATGTATGTAGACATGTCTTATTCGTCACATTGTAAACAAAATAAATACTTATTCACTATAATTTTTTTTTATCTATCTTATCTATCTTATGTATTTTTCTGCAGATAAACATACAGATATATGTATATATATATATATGTATATATACGTATATAATATATATGTATATATATATATATATATGTATATATATTTACATTCATGCATAAAATGTGTATTTCGAAATTTTTAATTTAGTATTTTTCAGATAGTTGCATAATTAATCATCAAAAATCTTTATAAGCATCATTTTGTAAATATCTTCGCTTTAACAATTATTATTTTTACTTTATTTCTTCTGTTTGCATCAATAACGTCGTCGTGACTTTTTTCTGATCTTCGCAACTCTGTCGACCATATCGCGCAAATTAATTCCTTTTCATAAATTCAACGCGAAGGAACGTTTCATATTCAACGCCATAACTCGAAACGTGTTCCTCGGTACGTGTGTAATCTCGAATCTCAGACTCATCATTTTCAGCCGCGTCAGCTTATGGTACGTGAGACCGTAAGAATTAGCTAAGTGAGTAGCTACGGTAGTAGCTTTCTACAGCTTTTACATATGCAGAATCGGTGGTAGATTTGGTTGAAACGAACGAGTCATACAAAATTAACAAACAGCTTATCCTATCATCGAAAGATATAACTTACAAATATTTTCCTAAACAATGACGATCGTTTAATAGCTGGTAGACGTCGAAAGCGTTTCCGCTTTATCATTGACAATTTCTGAGAACTCCTGAGAAAGTATAAAATCTTTTTTAAAATTCAGTCCTAATAATGAATTTGAAATTCATATTCGCGACATTAAACACTGTCGGGAAGTGATTAGATTCAACAAAAAGATCATTAATCTCGTTCTTTTTAATACTTACATATAATTTCTGTTCTCTATTAAAAGTATTAAAAAATATTAATTTGTTGTAAGATTGTATTGCATTTAAATCTTTGATGATTAATAATTGATATCTTAGATAAAAGATTTATAAAATGCATAATAGGATATTAATAGAGCAATATACGATCTATTGGGAACATATTTGTTAATAATACAATGCATAATAAAATTGAAACAATAGATTCATATGCGATTCAGGGTGGAGTCTATTATATATTAATTTTCATGAAAAAAGTACCAATGAATTCAATTCATCCGCAAAGAAATATAAAATGTTTAATCCTATTAATTTGTGAATCGTTACAATTCATGGTTTTATAAAAAGATACGTATCTTTTTATGAGGGATTCAATTTAAATACTATAAAAAATGAATTTTTAACTGATATTTATATTGAGTGTGTGAAGGTATAAAATTTTTATTAAAAATTATCAGAGAAATTGTCAGATGAATATTTCAACGAATAATGATTTTACAATTGCATATCTATAATCATTGTGTAATTTGATACATATTATTGATCGACATACATACACAAAAGGTGTATGTATTTATTTCGGCATTTATAAAAAAAAAGTTTTCTCTAATGGATTATATGCTACGTAAAGTTTCGAAGAAAAACGTGTAAGTTCAACATTGAACTGATAAGAAATCTTATCTCATTGAGATCATTGGTCGTTATATTCTCATTATTTTGTTCGGTTAGCGATCTAAAAGTAACCAATGAGTGAATCAGAGATATGCCCTCTGTATTTCACTCGAAATGTTTGTCATATGTAAATTGTAATTAAATCGAAATTGTAAATATTTTCTTGTAACAAACGTAGTACGTTTTATTCAAGATTTATTTTATGCAATCATATTCCAAATTACGTGTTCATTTATATAAATGCTTAGATAAATTAAACTACAATTAAGTGTATAAAATTAATTTTTTTAAAAAGCTTTATTTAATAAATTTAAACTATCATTTATATATATTTAATTTTCAAAAGCTTCTTTCAGAATAGCAATCACATTAAAATAATAAGAAAAATAATAAGAACATGTATCTCTTATTTATAAACTTAAGAATTTTATGCGATGCTGTTAGATAAGGGAGAGAAGATGCTTAACGATCGCCTTTGAAACGTTTTTCGTACCAATATGTAGATGCATTGCATCATCGCATCCTCTGCGTATATGTTCACGCAGCTGCTGGTAATTACTCACGTCACGTAGCCACATTGCTGACCACGGATACCATTTTTTATACTATCAAGAGGTGCCAACAGCCCGCGCAGTCCGCCATCCAGCCCGTAATATCAGCCGATACTTTTTATTAACGGCGAGAAGAAGAGAGACCGTATATCGATCCAATAAACGCCGTCACGTCAGATCGGGCGAGAACAATCGCTACAGAGGATAAAATTCTCCGCTTGATCTGACCGCGAGTGGGAATGGCACGTCACGTACTGGCGATCTCTTCTTTCATTAACGTTACGAACGTTTCACGCATCGCTCCTAATCACTGCCCGCGAGTACAAGCTATCACGAACATCGTGAAAAGAAACCTACCATTCCCTCTTTCTCTCATTTACAGGCGCTCTTGTATGCTCTTGTTTCGATTCCCGTCGGATTCCCTTAAATCCCGACTGTGTAGTTTCTCGGGTTAATTCATTATCAACTTAACTCATTATTTTTTATTTTATTCTTTAGAGATCTGTAAAAAGTTTAACATAATGAAAAATATCTTGTTAGACGTATAAGTTATACATAAATTAAATTAAATATTTTCCTTATACCTTTAGAAGCTTTTTCTTGAATTATTCTTTACTTAACATTCTTTATTAATAATTATTAAATAAAATTTAAACTTTTGGGAATGATATTATCGCGAAATTATAAATGCTTTCCAATGCGTTATATATTTAGACACTTTTTTATAAACTTTTATATAAACTTTCTCTATCTTATTTCTGTCTTAAAACGATTCTGTCTTTATTAGCATTATTTTATAAGTTATTTTTATAATTTTATAAACATTTTTATTTTTCTATTCAATTGACGAAATTTTCTAGGCAAAATGAATTGTCGAAAGTAGTTTTGATTCATCGTCAATGGAACTAATTTCATCATACGCTGACATTATTATTTCACGTCCATTATTGTCCACGCGTGTTGTGTAAAAATAGAGAATTTTATCCGCTTCACACTATAAATTTTCAAAAGCCCGATGTCAATCAGAGCATCAATTCGATAAATATTGAACTAGGTGGGGTATCAATCAACCATCAATGCGTCTTGTCCTGAGCAGACACGCAAATGGCTGACTGTGAACATATTCTCTCCTTGCAGTGACACCGATATCGCATACGTATTACGCATCGTTTGTCATCATTATCCGTACTGTAATTAAAACTTTCCGACTTATGATGAAGGATTGCACGACCTGATTTCCATGAAAATAGAATGGTCATTGTAAATATATCATGCTTTGTCCTATATAAAAACATAACATTGTTCAAAAACTGTCATTTCGACCAACGCGATATGAAATACGCTCCGATCCTGTAAAAGTTCGCCGCAAGAGACTGTATCGTTTGCAATTATATGAATTAATAAATAAAAACATAAATATTTTTACAAAATAATAAATATTCTGTTATACTAAATTATATTTACTAAATATAATGAATAAATTATACAATAATATAAATATATTTACCAAATATATTTATTATTAATAGAAATTATATAATAATGAGTTATAAAATAAAAATATAATAATAAAATATACAACAATAAGAAGTAGTAAAAAATATGAAATAGTAATATTTTGAAAACCTTGTTCTTGAATTTCTATTCGCCTTGTTGCAACTTCATTATCAGATGAGATAAGCTTTTGAGATAAGCAAATGATATCATCGCGAAATTATACTTTCCAATTATACATTTAGACACTTACGCTCCCAACTCTTCCATGAACATTGCTGATTAATATGAGTTTTTAAAAAAAATAATTAAAAAGAAAAACATATAATATACATATATATATATATATATATATATATAATAATAACTTTACTCTTTTACTTCAAAAACAACACAAAAAATTAAATTTCTCAGAAAAAAGGAAGAACTATGTATTTCAACTTGATAGAAAAGTATTGATAATTAAACAATATTGTTGACTAATTAAAAAATAATTTACTCTTAATATGATCAAATGTCATTTTTGTTATTTTTGTTTCACAAAAAAAATCATTCTTTTCGAGTTGTAATTTTGATGATTTTTTTATGAAGGTAAGTTAATTCATTTTTTTGATGATTGACAGGATAATATTTCTTTAACTCATGATGATAATTCAAAATCACATTTTTTTAGTTTGTGCTTTGAAGTAAGAGACCGACTTTATTGAACAACATGTAATACAACAAGAAATAAACAGTGTGAAAGATGAGGCAGTTGCAAATAAAAAATAATACGCAAGCAAAATTAATATAGGTATATCGCTAATAAATCATTTTATTAAATGATAATACGTTTTTGTAGCTAATTCTTTTCAAGTTAATTCGCAAATTTTAAAGATATGATTTTACATAGATAGCAACGAGAATGAAAAGAATAACAAACAAGACAAAAATATGTAATTATAGATTTTCTTTTTTATGTAACATTTTGAGCGTAAATTAAATGTATTCTTATATTTCTAAATTTTTATGTTAAGATATTCAATTGTCACGGGTACATTTAGTTCCTTTAAGGATGATGGCCGCTGGCAATCGACACATCTGAGTTGGAGTAATATCGTAGATTATACATCAGTTCCTCGTAGCTCGCTCAATAGCTCCATGTTCAATGATTCGTGAACCACTATCTGGTCCACGTGACCGCACGTGATCGCTTGCTTAAACTTGCTCTTCGATAATAGTGGAACAGTTAGACTACATATTTGTGTAAGGAAGTATAACTATAATTCTATAAATTTATGCAAAATGATATTGCATAACTTTTCTAAAAATTTAAATTTCAAAAACATCTTTGAATCTCATATATTTTTAAAATGTTATATTATTAATATTGTTTTTACATATTTATACGTCTACTATAATGATATTAACTCTATATCGTATGTATAATATTATATTTATCACGTACAAAACTATTACAATTAATATTAAAAACAATTAATATAAAAAACTCTTGTTAATAATACACGATAATGAATATTATGAAAGGACATATAAGAGTTAGATTTAAAATCTTTATAACGTAAAAATTAAATATATAAAATTATATGATAAACTTTATAACAATATAATATTTTCCGATGTAGAATAAATCAATATTAAGATATTACATATGTTTCGGCCTTTGTATTAGATCCTCTTCAAATGTACAAAAATATATAAATCTTTGCGAACTTTTATATATTTTTATACGTCTGAAGAGAGCCTAATATAAAGGCCAAAACATATGTAATGTCTTAATATTGATTTATTCTACATCAGAAAATATTATTGTACGTTATAAAGTTTATCATGTAATTTTATATATTTAATTTTTACATTATAAAGATTTTAAATCTAACTCTTATATGCCCTTTCATAATATCATTATTTTGTACAATTAATATATAGTAGCTATATACATATTTAAATATATTAATAAGTATGCCATGTTGTGATTCTTAATTTTATAAAGTAAAATTTTATAAAGCAGTTGTTATATTTAATGAGATATCATACATTATATAAAATGAGGAAAGCATATAGTAATTTATATTTTATGCAAATCAAATCAAATTGTCGGTTTACTACAGAAATCCTTGCAGACAGTATGCAAATGACAAACATTAATTCTCATATAATAATAATTTTACATTTGTTGATATATTATCTAAAAATAATTCTATCTAAGAGAAATCTTTACAATACCGAAAATTGTCCCCAAATTTAGTTAATAACCACTGAAATAATTCGTTGCAAATATCTGTTGAATGTAAAAGAAACCATTTTGAATTAAACAACCCATCGGCTTTATTTCATTATTTCGCATGACTCGCACCATTTCATCTCGTGGTTATAATTCCGATAGGAGCTCCTTGTTAGCCTACCCAGATAACACGATAGTAAGATCGATCGTTGGGAGCTCTACGGATGCGGGGTACCATTGGATAATGGATCGAACGTATCCGCGAACTCGATCCCCACGTGCACGGATATAGGGTTGAAGTTCTCCATCCGACGAACGTTAGCCGTGTTCTCCCTATAGAGACAAAACAATTTTCTCGTCCGCGGTGATCTGTTGCCACAATACCCGGGTCAAGTATTTTCATGAATTATATATGGCGAGCGGTCACTCTCTGAGAACCGGAAAATGTTCGAGGTCTCCTCGACACGTCGCCTACGCCGTACTGTTCCGCGACTCTTTCTCACGCAATGAAATCTCACGCTTGACGTATTCTGTCAGTCCGAAAATTTCGAAGAGAACTTGGACAATTTTCCGACAGCCTCGGGTATGATTCATTCACGACAAAGAGGGTGACCCAGACAGATCTCTTCAAAGAACAAGTGAAAATCAAGCATGCGTGTATCAATCGCGAGTGCCAATCTTTATCTCGACGAGGAGAGGGTAGCTTTTATGTTCTTTACCTTTGATATCAGAAGTTCATGCTATGCAATACTTTTCTTTCTGTGGACTTTTACACAGAAGTACGCGTCGACGTTATTTGGAAACTATTAAACTTAATATCTACGCAGTAGTACAATAATTTTACTGAGAAATTTCGATTAACTATTAAAAAATAACATGTGTATATAAAAAGTTGTCTCTCTTTCTTTTTTCTTTTCTCTTATTTTCGTTATAGAAATATGTTCTATTTATATTACTTAATTCCGCAGAGAAATATTATAACAATTTAAATTTCACTATTAATATAAATCTATGAATTGAGATAATATATAATTTACTCTAAACAATAAGACAATAGAAATGGAAAGTTAAAGTTTTATTTAAATTCTAATATTTTGTGAAATCAAAATTAATCTTTGAAATAAAAAAATATTTCCGTAAATAACGCATTCAACTGTTACTGCGGTTTAATCTGTGGACGGTAAAAATAATACACCGAGATATTTTTTCAAATGCCAGACAAAAACATCGAAAATGTAATCAATAACAATGCAATTTTATCGAATAGGAACGATTTTCTACTGACATAACGAAGCGAACTGCAAAACTACAGTTGTACCACCCTTGATTGGATCTTTATTCTGCCATTTTTTGCACATGCAATTGTAAATGTAGGTATATAAATTCTATCTATGCCAACTCTGTGGAAAATCATTTCTTTGATACAACTATAAAACAAATCATTCGCATAACTTAAAATAATATGGAGTAGACTGAATATAATTTCAATTTATAAAAAATATTTTATAAATATTATTTAACATTAAAAAATGATTTTTAATGTAATATACTTTAAAAAATTGAAATAAAAATGTACTAGGAAATAAAACTCTGTCGTGTATTTATCTTGAAATATTGTAAAAGTGCGAGATGCAGCAGTGGACCGCAGTATAACCGCATGCGGCGTCCAATTCTTTTTTTTTTAGAAAAAAATCTATTTCTTTAACTTCTGAGTCAAAAGTAACGAGATGGAAGCAAAATTCATTTTCTAACGACCAAAAACGTGCAATCGTGGCAAACGTCATGTACACACGTTCTTGCACACACACACACACACACACACACACACACACACACACACACACACACACACACACACACACACA
>Ga0157364_1009411_pt1 | contig 10107 bp, 8 predicted proteins | sample AttsexASBM2_FD_111476 | JGI IMG/M metagenome (GOLD analysis project Ga0157364, IMG submission 111476) | Fungus gardens microbial communities from leaf cutter ant in Ribeirão Preto, State of São Paulo, Brazil - Atta sexdens ASBM2 | ecosystem: Host-associated > Fungi > Mycelium > Unclassified ... | reverse complement strand
CGACGACGAAGACGACGACGACGACGACGACGACGACGACGACGACGACGACGACGACGACGACGACGACGACGACGACGACGACGACGACGACGACGACGACGACGACGACGACGATGACGAGGAACAGAAGGAGGAGGAGAAGGAAGCAGCAGCAGTGGCGGCTACTCTTGTTCTCTCTTCGTTTGCAGTCCGTTCTTTTTCATTAATTCGCCGCGAGTGTATCACGTGGTAATGCGTCAGACCGTGTGCCGCTGCTTTAATTTACCTGCCTGCGTTATGAGCCCGCGCATTGGTGTGCGTGCGTATACCGCGACGGCGTGATGAAATTACGACACGTTGCGCCGGAAGGCGTGTATCGCCCCGTAAGCGAAGAAGGAAATTCGCAACCCTCGGGAGAGCCCAGTTCGATTCCCTTTCCCTCAATCTTTCCCCGCTCCTCTGGCCTCCTCCCTTCTGCTTTCGCCCGTCCTTCGCCGGCGCTCCCGGTCGAAGTCTCCCTCTCCCTTGCCCTCCCCCCTCCTCTTTCCCACCGAATCCTTGTTCCTTTCGGGATTTCGTCCGCTTTCGATTCCTCTCATCCCATAGTAATCATATTTCTTTCTCTTTTTTTCCTCTCGCCTTTGTCTCACTTGGTCGCGGCCGACAATACGCCCGATTACCACGTCGCAATGAAATATCGGGCTACTTCCGGTGCGATTGCACGCGTTCGTGCGCGTTTCATCTTCCTCGCCTCCGTCGTTTTTTTCATTGTGCAGCGCCGTAGATACGCACCGCGAACGCCATGAGATCCAGTTCGTAAGATCCGATCGAAATCGCGCCGAGAGAAATCGTGTTCGATTTTTAAAAAGCTCGAGTTAACAACATTCGCTTTGCGTCGCGACAGATCGGAAGAGGACGCGTGCGCCGGAGCTCCACGTTGATAGCGAAACGCTTTGATAAGAGGGAGCGACAGGGGGAGAATAAGGAGAGAGAAATTTGATTGATAAGCGACACGATCGTAGATCAGCTGGCTCTATCGACTCGGTGCGTGGGTTTCTCGGAACGTTAATGACAAGAAAAATACTTATATATTCGTAAATGCAATCAGAATTTACGCTATCTCATCGTATCGATTTGAGATTTGTTGTTTGTATTATCACCGGTCATCGTGTGAGTGAGTCATTTGTGTATGTATCGGGCGCCTCGATGGGTGTCTCCGTGTCGTCTGCTATCAATTGTTCTCGACGCCCCGTATTGCTCCCCGTATTTGTCGATTTCGTTTTATTTCTCGACCAGTCGCCTGAGCTCCACACGTTCGCGCCCGCGAGATCCACCACGATCTAGCTATGTTTATTGCGCAATATTATCCACGCTGAAATACCGCAAACATTGTAACTATAGCAACGTCGTATCGTCAGACGCACTTTGGAAGTTCAAATTTTATTGCGTACGGTCTAAATTATCTTCGACGGAAGGAATGAAAGGAGAAGGCAAACTGCGCGGTTTTGCTATCGATGATCGATTGTTTTTGTCCCACGATTTGCTTTCAGATCCTTTTTTTTAACTGAACTTTTGTTTGTACTTGAGATGAATCCGGTATATATTTGAAATTGATCACTAAGAAAAAAAATTGTTCGTCTGATTAAATAATTTAATTCGTCTTTATTTCTTTTAATGGATAATAAGTGTAAGTCAAACATATTATATTTAAATTAAATTCATATATTTTCCAATTAAAAAAATAAAGCTAAGTAATTTATACCCGTTTTTACCAAGTAAATTAACTTTAATTTTAATTCGATTTGCTCTTTATCTTTTTTTTAACTCTTGAAAGAGATGAGTTAGTTGAACCAAAATTAAAATTAAACTAATTGATAGAAATAAACATCAAATGAACAATTAATTTAATCAAATGAACAATTTTTTTCTCAGTAGCGAAAATGAGAAATCCAGCTTTATTGCAGTTTAGCAATAAAAAAGCCTATTATTTTCAAATACATACACACACACACACACACACATATGCAGCGAAAGACAGAAAGAATCAAGTATCTCATAAATATAAAACACAGTACAGTTTTTTTAATCACTGACACTTAAGTTTATAAGAATCTGATAAGATAAAACCATTTGAAAATTAAATGTCGTAACGCGTTGTTAAGTGTGACTCATCTGTTGAACAGCTTGGGAATCTATTCCAATTGCAGTTAATGTACCGTTCAACTCTCGAGAGATTCTCTCGATATTTGCACTGTCTAAAATCTTTGCAGACTTGAAAAAGGCGTTGAAGTATTAAAGCAGAGTTAAATTTATAAAGAAAAGAAATATATTCCGAAATGAAATGGGTGGATTTGCGCGATAAACGAAAGTTCCTGTCTGCATCCAAGACGCATCTTGGTGAACATCAACGTGCCGATAATTCTCAGACGCGAGTACTCGACCGTAAAATGCTTTCCTGGAAATTAAGCTAATGATGGTGGTTTGTAGCTTTCGCTGCAGAAGCGCGCGCGTCTTTGGTGAGCGTAGCATAGGGCGTCTGTGACCTGACGTTACCTCCTTTTCTTTTCTCTCTTTTCCAGGATGCATTCGCAGAAGAAGAGCGGTACGCGACACAGGACAGCTTCTACTATCTCGATGCGCTCGGAAATATTTTAATAGCGCCACGTCGTCAACTGTAGCGAGCGGTGAGAGACTGCTGCGAATTATTGCACGGGCACAAAGTCCGACTCTGAGAAGTTGTCGCCCTGAAAAACTGAATAGCATCATTGCAACGACTACAAGAGAACCGTTGTTATCATTGTCGTCATCGTTGTTATCGTTATTGTAGTGAGACATTTTCGTTGCGAAAGGACACTTTGGGATACGCTTAAGAAGACGTCAAGTATGCTATGCTTCCTCAAACGTGGAAACGAAGTGAGTTAGATTCGTATTTTTGTATTATCCATAATTTCGTTCTGCTTTCTTCGAAACGAAATCTATTGAGAGTGTGTGCATGTCACGCGGCACTGCTCCAACGGCAGTTATCTATGTAGCTTAAAAAATGTTATGTAATTTTGCGTAACGTAGATAACCCCGTTCGAACGTGCGATTAAAGGGCTTGGCACCATTAAGTTTTTTAAGAATTCTTCCATTGAATGATACATGAAACTTGTTTGCAGAAAATTGAAAGTAAAATATTATCTGGAATTATTTCTGAGCTGTTTATTTTTAAAATTTTACATAACTCGTTGTTTCAATCGTTTACTTTTTAAAATTTGCAATGAAACGCGATGAGGTGATGATGCAATATTTCAATTTTTGCAGGGAATCGGTATCATCTTGTGATAAACCATGGAAATTCGTAATCGATAACATGGGAGATACAGTGGAAACAACGTAATAACGTGGCCGCGGATGATGGCAGGCCAATGATAAACTGTTTATTAAAATAAAAGAGGAAACAGTTAAGACAAAGAATCAAGTTGGAACAGCGTGAACAGGGCGACGCGACGGACGGTAAGGGAGGTAGCACAGAGCCGTAGTAATGGATGAATGGGAGTGAGCGCGGCGCACGGGAAGTGCAGGAGTGGCGGACGCGCACTTTGTGGCACGTCGTGGGAGCCTCTGGATGTGGAGGCCGCGGCACTGGCAGCGTCAGTGGCAGTGATGGCCCCTGCTCTGACGGAAGGTGGTCCTCAAAAGCCTGAAAACTTGCTCCCTACCCTACCAGCCGCCAGCGGCTTTCTGTCCCCTGATCAGGCCACGCAGGTGTGCCAAAACCGTGAGATTCTGTCCAAGTTTGTGGTGCCGGCGAACGTGCAACCGTCGAAGATCGACGAGCAGTGCTTGCATGGTATCTCAAAGGACCTCATACGCGATGTCATTAACTCCAAATATGCAAACAACCTCGATTCGCTATCCGCGTTTACGAATGCGTCCGACTTGATCGGATCGAGGAACGGTGCGGCGTGTTTGCAACAACAGGCGGCGGCGCCGGCGGCGGCGGAGGCGGCGGAGGAGGAGGAAGAAGAGGAGGAGGACTTTGAGCGGCCGGTCACGCTGCCGGACGCCGGTCACGCCGAAGGGAAGGAGATCGACATTATAATGAACGACCCATCTATGGGTGATCAAACGAACAACATGGGTTTCTTGAAATCGAGCGTGGACTTGCCCCTAGTGGCTAATGAGACCGAAACGGAAGACAATAAGAATCTGGATGTCGATCAGATCATGGCCTTCGGCACCGATATCACGACCGAGCAGTGCAACATGGCGAATGTCGCTGATATCGGGCACAACGTGGAGGAGATTTTACAAGTCATTAATTCGATAGAGGGCGCGGGGAGTACCGAGAACATTTCTACGGACGGTGGTGAGCCAGTGCAAGGCGCTGTCGACAGCGTGGAAATGTTTGCTATGCCCGAGGAAGGATTCGCGTCCTTCGAACGGGATTTACTTAACGACGTGGACGTTATGAGTCTTTGCAACGATAATATGAATATCACAGTGGACACAGTGGACCAGCAAAAGTCCAACAGTTTGAGATCGCAACAGGACATTGTGGCACAGAAACAATTCGAAAATGAAAGGAGATGCGCGTTTTTAATGAGAAGACTGAGGAAACTTCAAATGAGAATAATAGGCAGACACGTGGCGGAAGAGAATACCGGTGTTCTCGAATTAGCCCATCACGGAGTAAAAAAATATCTTTTACAAGAATTGGTTAATATTGGTTCGAAATCTAACGTAAGAAACTTTCCCGAGATTGGTGGTAGTTTACATTCGTTCTTGCAGAAAATTGAGAAAATGTGTGTTGCTCAGAGTAATAGTGTGAATCGTCAAAGAGTGTGTCGATATTTTGGTGGAGGGTCACGTGATAACGTGGGTGGTACATCTGGCAATAACGGTAATCGTCAGCCAGTATTTGGTACTCCTCAAGTTAAACTAAATGGTGAAGAAGTGGAAAATATGGCTGGATCTTTGTCCACGCAATTACATATTTTGGAATCTAACTTGGATTCGGACTGTACAGCATCCAGCAGTGGTGGAGAAAGTTGCGATGAAATGCAAACATTTAACAATTCACAACAACAACGTCTGTCCATGTAAGTTACGCTTAATCAAAGATTTAATATTAATATTAATTTTACATTAAGCACAAATGCATTTACACATTCTGCTTTTATCAATTTTGTGCAATTTATTAATTTTTCTTTTGTACTTATTTAAGAAATATATTATAAAATTATGTCGCTTTATGAGGAGAAAGAATATATAAAGAAATGGATTGTTTATTTATATGATTTGAATAGGTAAAAAGTACTCCAGATATTTCTGAATTATTACTTTTTTCTCAATTGCACTTTTTATGTATATTATATAATGGACAATTATAACAAGTTATTATAAATAACTGAATTCTATATGATTGTCAGATTTAGTAATTTAGTAAAGTTTTTGTTACAAGTAATTTAATCCACAATATTTAATTTTGTATTATTATATTATTTATTTAATATTACTATTTCAATTATTTAATCTTTATTATTCAATTTTTATCATTAAATCGTAATAAAAAGTCTAACTTTATTGTTTTAAATGCTCTAGATTTTTAGATAGGCTTTCTAAAGCTTTTTATTTTCTAATTGTTCATGACTCAAGAGCCTTGATATCAAAATAAACGGTAATTTCCTTAGTTTCTAAAAAATTTCAAAATTTTTTAAATATATATATAAAATAAATAATAAGTTAATTATTGCAGTTGAAAAAACGAACCGAAATATGTTTTTTGGCTCGGTTTTGGATTCTTTATTGTTTGTTTATTTATGAAATATTCTGTTTCGAAAAACGCGTTCACAATATTTTTAATGTTGGCATGCAGATTTAACGCGTGTTTTGTCTGTAATAATTTTGTGCAATAATATTGTGCATATTATGTTTGAATAAAGTAATTCTGTAAAACAAAGTGGTAAGATTGAAAATAATAATTTATTATAAAATTTGTCGAGTTCTCGCTAATAACGCTTCTCTAATGTCGCGACATTCTCTCTAGTTTTTACGATAATAGGCTACACTGATTTGTTACACCACGTATGATCTTTAATTTTGCAAATCAGTAGGCCAATCGTATTGTTACATTATTTGCACAGATCGAAAAGAGCAGCATGGAGATATGCACAGGATCGTGCAGGTGTAGCATCACGGTGGATCTGGCTACAGGCACAGATATCAGATTTAGAATACAAAATTAGACAGCATAACGATCTGCAACGGCAGATTAGGGCCGCGAAAGGCCTGGTCGTTCTTGAAAATGCAGAAACCGTTAATGGATATAGTGGCGCTCTACCAGGTTCTACTGGACGATGCAATTCGTCCGAGGGCGAATTACCAGCTAGTAGGACGCGTCCATTTGTATGGAATTTTTATAGAAAGCGAAAGCTTTTGCAAGTCGACAGGCTACACGAAGTTTCAAAGCGTGCAGCTAAAGCGTCAACAGTGAGATGCAATTGTGATCATGTATTGCCTGCATGTGCTTTATGTACAGGAAGGCTAGATCCAATGCAGCCACAAGAACCAATTGAACAGCTTTCTGTACAGGAACGTGTAGCACTTGTTGATTCCAGTTTTCATCCGGTGTTGTCATTCTCTGATGGTATGTTTATTTGTAAATATAATACAAATTGTTTAAATTCTTGTTTCATTCAATATAAAATATCTATATGTTGATAAGAACGTAATATGTGTATATAATCTAGAGTAGGTCTGTTCAATAAGTCTGATTTAGAGGCTTGTTTTGTCCTATATCTCAAAATTGAACTTCTTCCATAGTTCAACTTTTTTTCTTTTTACATTGGAGAGAAAAAGATAAATCGTACAAAGAAATTCAGTTCTGGAGTATGGAAAAAAAAACAAGCCTTAGGAAAGTTCATGCGTTGTACATATTTGCAATTTATTAGAATCTCTTTCACCAATTTTTGATTAAGTTAACTAATGATTAACTCACAGTAGTGCCAACAGTTGTCTCAAAAGAGGAAAACAGAGGAGAAAATGCGATGCATTAACTACCCGTTGACACTTCAAATTAACTGTCAATTAGCTTAAGAAATTGATGAAAAAGGCTTTTATGATAATATATTCAGAAATATTCTAGTGTAATTGATTTTTGATTTAGGTTGAAATCATTATTCCTTATTTCTTCTATTGTATCTACACCCTTAATCTTCTCTGTAGTTTTGAATTTTTTAATAAATTTTAATAAAAGTGCAAATTTGTTGGACAATAACGAAAATTTCTTTGACTATTACATCCTTTGTTTATTGTAGAAATTGTACATGGAACACATTTAGAAGCTATTATGAAATCAGTGGAGTGGCAGCAGAAAATGTTGAGAGGCAATTTGCGAGTTACCCGAGTGAAAGATAAAGATAGCAACGAACGAAGAAATAAGAAACTTCCTAATAGAACGAAATATACCGCGCGATTAAAGAAATCATCCTCTACTATTCTTACAGCACGTACGTATTACAAGGATGTTATTTTGCACAATCTATGTTCTTACTTATTAAAAGAGTGAGTCACTTTCGTTGTTTTTTTCTCTGGTGTGAAATGACGTATACCTCTTTTAACAGGGATTAAGAGAAAAATGTTGAAAAATGAAAAGAGAAATAGACTTAGTCACGAGAGAAGCGTGCCTGGATTGAAGAAAAAAGTATCAAAGTTGCCGACTGAGGATGACGACGACGTTAGCGCACTTTCAAGTTCCAGCAAACACTCATCTCCAGTGCCTTCTCCATTGCAACATGTTACTGCCTCGACGGAGAAAAACGTTGTTAAAGAGAAAAGTTCCAATTCACATGGGTAAGCGCTATTTGATGCATCGTTTATGCATCGATTACTCATCCATTAACGAGATCACTATATCGATTCCGCATAGTTTTCCATAATATGGAATGCGAGTACCTATTTGAGAATATAAAATGGAGGATACTTATATTTCATATTCATGAAATCACCAGTCGCTATCGCTCTTATCAATTCAAAACAAAATACTAAAATATCGTTTCACGAACTGTCCATGACTCATTTGTAATATATTTTTTTTTTCAGGCGTTTGCGACAAAACTCGTACGACATCGATAATATAGTCATCCCTTATAGTGTCGCTGCTTCAACTAGACCTGAAAAATTACAATATAAGGAGATACTAACACCAAAGTAAGATATATATTTATATAATTCACAGTTATTTCAATTTCTAAAAAACAATTTCAACAAAACAAATTTAATTGACGTCATTATTATTTCATTAAAACATTTCTCTATTTTTTTTTTATCATTAAAGATGGAGATTGTGTGAGGAACCCGCGAAAATGGATGTAAAGAATGGTGTGATGCACAGGCCTGATGAGGACAGTGACGTAAGTAGATAATGAGATAATCGCTTATACGCGATAAAAAGCAACGCGGTAAAAAAATGAAGCAACTTATTATTTCCTCTTTTGTAACTCAATGATCATATGATTGACAGTTTGAAGATTTGTCGGACGAAACAATCGCCCTGAGGCATGAACGTAGCGAACGCGAAGAATACAAACGTAGGACATACATGCCAAACCAAACACGTATTCGTCATAATCGTCGTATCGATAGCAGAGCAGACAGCGGTGCGAACACGCCAGGTATGTTGCTCTGCGTTTATCATGAATTTTTATCATTATTAAGAGCTGTTCATTCAATTCATTATTTCAATTATATTATCTTTTTTCTTCAAGATATTTTTTTAATTAGTTGTCTTCAGCACAACTATTTAATAAAAAAATCGATAAAATTGTAGCTTTATAGGAAAAAAAAATTCTCTTTTAGATCCTATGTCGCCGCACGCGAGCAGTGACTTTGGTGGAAACGTGACGTCTCCAATCACGTCTCCACCTGCCACTCCGTCTCAGGTGCAGGACACAGAGTCATCGGGTTTAGATTCGCACCGATCGTCTGCTTTACAAAATTCTTTGCGACGTCGCACTATGCCCTCTTTGAGACTTGGGAAAGACGATACCACAGTCGCATTTACCGAAGATGATAACGAGGTAAATACACGCGGTAATGATATCTCGTATCGTTTAAATAAATATCACGTGATATTGTAATGTTCCTGAAATTGTTTGATACAGATATTGCCGTATGAGCCAAGAGTATTCCCATTATCTGAAGAAGCTTATGACAAAATGTTGGAAGTGATGCCGGACGGACATTGGCAAGCTTCGTCGACGTCTTTATGTTCCCGCGAGGAAGATAAGGGCGATGATGTACGTACGTTGTACTTGTACTAATATCTCTTGCATCGAGTATCTAAGTGAGAAAATTTAATTATATAAAATGTATGTGGGTGCTAGTACTGACTATTAATATACACTTTGAGCCAACTTTCATGGCTCCTCTCGAGGCTATTTCCGGTAAGCAGTACCACTTGACGCTTCATACTTCTGTAACGTAATTCATTTTATTTTTCATCTCACATACACATAGACACACGCAATTAGCAAATGTTTAATGATGAAAAAATATCGCGTTAAATTAATGCGATCGTTACTTTCTATACGTTATAGAATTTTACACAACTCTAGTTTGCTCCTTGGTTCACGCAGCTGCCATATGAGAGCTTGCAACCTTAAATAGAATTTTTTCGCAAAGCGATCAATTGGGCCAATAGGTGATTGCCGACGATGACAGTCGTGCTTAACTATTTGTATTTCTACGTTTCTAGGAAGCTGAAATGGATTCTCCCGAATCGGATTCGACCGAATCAGCTTGTTGCGATATAGACGGTGAGGATCCCAATGATCCCGAGTGGACAGTAGCTGACGATAGAGACACTGAAAAGGAGAGAATACGTCCGACGGCTAAAAGATAGGATATAAAACTCTTAATAAGTACAGTATGTCTACGTCGTTACTATATATATATATATATATATATATATATATATTGATATATATATATGGGAATAGTTTGAATGGCAATATAATAATCACTGGAGGAAAGTGGAAACAAAATACAATCTAATTTAAGAACAATAAAAAGAATAAAAATTAAACCCGTATATACAAGGAGTCCCACAATTCATGCATTCGGAATACAGGACATGATACT
>Ga0157364_1009409_pt1 | contig 10108 bp, 5 predicted proteins | sample AttsexASBM2_FD_111476 | JGI IMG/M metagenome (GOLD analysis project Ga0157364, IMG submission 111476) | Fungus gardens microbial communities from leaf cutter ant in Ribeirão Preto, State of São Paulo, Brazil - Atta sexdens ASBM2 | ecosystem: Host-associated > Fungi > Mycelium > Unclassified ... | reverse complement strand
CACACACACACACACACACACACACACACACACACACACACACACACACACACACACACACACACAGAGCACAAAATTTTAATAAATTACAAGACTATAAGAATATAATTGATACAACCGTGTCAAAACACTTTGACTCCCAAAGTCTTTGCGATTAACTCATAACTGCAAAGTCCGTCGATTCGTGTACGATTTGTATCTCTTCCTCAACCGGAAGTGGATCATATCACCGACATGATTGTGTTTACGGCTTTGCGACACGCTCATTGTGCTTTATTACAAACAGACGGGTGAAAAGCAGTTATCTACTTAGATTTTATAGCTCCGGATCAAAGCAATAGATCAGAGTACTCGAAGTAGAAGATATTCAAATACTACAATGTATAAACTGTCCAGCCTATATTCTTTAAATTCTTTGAAGTGAAATTTCATTTTAAAGCGTAAAAATTGAGCCAGTCTTGAAAAAGAGAGTGGCTCAAATTTCAATTTTTAAGAGACTTCACTCTTTAGAGTAACAATTTATTGTAAAAGTTTTAAGGATTATTGACGCACCAACATGCATTTATGAATTTAAAATACATTCTAAATTTATTTTTGAAATACTTTACATTCGAATCCGCCATAAAATATGCCGGCAAACTTTTCTCTCTTCTCTTTCCGACAAGTTTCCGGCTTTACGAAAAGTCCGCCGATGTTCTAAAATGTAAATGGAAAAACAGTACCGACACGAAGGAAAGATGGCCATTCCCACGTTCCATTCTAAATCTCCGGTGAACTCCTATACCTTCCAACCCCTTCCTTCCGCCTGTCTCGCCGTTTCCGCTCGTCCGTCGAGCCTCGCCCCGCAAATCGTCACCGTTGATTTCCATAATTTCCGCGTGAATGCACGCGCGTGTCCCATTAACGCGCACGGCCACGTCCGGTTTTTGAAAAAAGCCGAAGAAACGTTTCACAATGGCGCACCACTTTGCCGTTCTCCACTCGCAAGCGCGAGAGCGAGTTCACTGTATCGTTGTGAATTATGGATACCAATACGACCCTGAATCCCGTGGTGGTCCGAACGGTATTATATTACGGTATTATATTACGAGTGGTGGTGAATATAATGCCGCAATTCAATTAATACAATGTGTCGTATAACTAATGAAGCGAGAGTTGCCGCGAATTTTGCAATTTTGTCTGAAGGATACTGCTCTTGCGAAGGGATGGATAATGCAATCGTAGTGTAGATAAGATTGCAATTGAGGTCCTTCAATGCCGTTGCAGAATATCGAATTGCATTACACGAATAAAAAATCATTTTTCTTTTATTATTAATTTCTCTTTTACATTTACTAAAAGAAAATACTTGGAATAATAATTATAATTTTAGTTATTTTCGATGCCAACTATACAGTTTTTAATACAACTATATCAAACTAGTGTAAAGTCAAAATTTTTTGTAACGTTGCTCGTTATTTTTTAGTTTCCAACATAATTATTTTAATAATTCAACAAAGTCATTTTCAGATCTGTAGCCAGCAAAATTTTAGATCTTTTAGCAAAATCGTTTTCTCGTATAATCATAATTGTTTTATTATTACAATTATAGTCACAAATATCAAACATTCTTTTCTCATTGTACACGGAGAAAATTTTTTTTTAATTTACCCTATAAATATAATAATTATAGTACAATACAATATTTTAAAGATTTTTACCATGCAACTTCAATAAAATTAATCAAACTTATTTTATTATATTTTTAATGAATGAGAGAAATTTACATAAAATTCTTCGAAATACAATGTTATTTCAGGACTATCATATTTTCAGGCTACATTCTAAGAAAAAATTTTCTCTGTATAGATTTATCGAAATCGATAAATAATACGATAAGATAAAATAATACGACATATAATTTGCTAATCCATAATATGACATTGTATATTGTAATAAAACCTTTGTCTTTTGTTATTAAACAACATTACAAATAACATTAATGTCTAAATTATTGAATATATTCGAATATATGATTAAAAATCAGTCTTTTGTGTTATTAAAAGTCGCAGAAAATGACTAAAAATTAGTAGCATATTAGTTACATATATATGTAAAAATTAGAGATGGTTCATCGTTTCTTAAATCATCATTCTTAAGACACCTAAACTAAGCCTACACTTCAATTACCACCCTATCATCAGTATAAAATAAATAAAATTCTTCTTTTCAAAGAATCAAAGCTCAATGAGAGTGCAAACGCATTCAAACTGCATTCCTCATCCTTTCGCTGTATGCATCGTCATGCGCACCTATTGCGACTTCCTATTTATCGTGATCTTCGTTTTCCTCGTCACATGATGACAATTTTGAAGTGCTTCGCTGACTTGATCTCGTGTACGAGGCAACCTAAATTAAACGAGCCGCCTTGATGTTTAGAGCATATTAGAACAATTATCAGAATGACTTATTAGAGCGAGAATAACGGCAGTAAGACTTCGTGGCGCTCATCAGCTCGCTAATTAAGCGATACTGTTATCGTTCAGTCTGAAAGAGATCTATGCTATGTATTTGTGTTTTTATTGCCGTTTGAACCGAATTTTCGAATCGTTAAAAAACGCAACATCAAAAATACATTATGTATATAATATTAGAAAAAATAAATAAATAAAAAGAAAATAGCTTTTTCATTCTATATATGATTTCTCTTTTAAATTATATAAGATTGAAAACGCTATTATATAAGATTGAAAATAATTGTAAATATTCCTCAAGTTCGATTGTAAAAAGCAAATTGAAATTCGTTTTATAATTAAGAGAAGTATATGTTTTGAATTGGATATTAATTTAATAAATGTAAATAACTTATATTAATTAAGTGTTACAGTCTAATCATAAATATGAAACGTCTCCATTTATTATATTTTTTTGGAAAAGGCAGTAATAAAGGTTAAAAGAAGACTAATAAATATTAAAATTGTTAGAGAAAAATATATTATTTTTCTAACAATTAAAACTGTTTTTTAATTTATTTTTTGTTAAGTATAGAATGTTTACGTCAATTTGAGAAGGTGTTTTATATATTTTCAATTGTATTAATCAATTTTGAATCAATTATATTATGTAACTAGATTGCCTCAGGTAACCGGATACACCCAACGTGACAGCAAAAACTGAGATTCCTCCGAGCGTTGTGGTAGGTTCGGCACGTGACCAGATTCGCGACGAATGTCACGATGATGGCTCGCGCCATGCTTCGGCCAAATGTTCGTGCGAATGCCAGAAATGCCTCAAAAATACCCGAGCGAGCGAGTCTGTATTTTGTGTCTCTGTCGGACGCGCAGCAACATTTTCTACGCAAGTAGATGCGCTTCGCGTGCGGCTTCAAGAAGCGGCGCTACGCGCGACGGCTCTTCTCTTTGGGACATTTCTGTTTCGTAATCGTGCCTGCTTTCTACAATCTTCTCAGAAAAATCATAACGACAACATGCATCTTTGACATTGAAAAAATTTATTTTCGTTGGAATTAGATTTTTTAAAATTGTTATCCGTTAGGATAGAAAAAAAATCTAAAAGAGTCTGTATCTTCCATAATAAGAAGTCGTCAAATATTGCAAGTTGTTTGAGATGTAATGTAATAAATGGAATTTTATAATAAATATATAGTTTTGCTAGTATCTGAGTATCTAAAAATTATCTAGATACAGATCTAAAAATACATTTTATTAGACCATGATCAAAAATAATTATGTAGGACGTTCAAGCTGGTTGCTAGAATGTTAAAATTTTTTGTATTGCTCGTATTAAAGCGTTCCACATAATAATTTTGGTAGTCCAATAAAATTATTTTCATCTGTATTATACGAATCTGTATTATATGAATCTGTATTATATGAATCGCTTCTGTGATAAAAAACCGTTTAAACAAACCAATGAAAAGAGGCTCGAACGAATCAGTAAAATATATATATAAAAAAAGTCAATCAGAGCCAAAACAGCTATTCGGATGCACATAAATATCTTTATTCTCGTGTGAATAACAAAAACGAACTCATAAACGTTTCAATCTTTCTTTTTGGCTCCTTATCAATATGAAATCTAATTCTAAATTACATAAGTAAGCCTATTCAAAAATATAATTAAAGCCGGTGCAATTATCCATTTAAGAAGCGCAATAAACTCGCACGTTCTTTTTTACTCAAATACCAATTTAACTATATAAAGAATAGCTAAATGAATATTATAAATACAAAATTTTTACAATGATATTATAAAAACTTACACAAATAAAAATGACTTTAATTGCATTTTTGAATAGGTTTACTTATACAATTTAGAATTAGATTTCATATTGATAAGGATCCAAAAAAAAAAAGGATTAAAACGTAACCATTATAAGTACGTTATTGTTATTCACACGAAAATAAAGTCATTTATGTGAACAGCTGGTTTTGGCTCTGATTGGCTTTTCTTTATATATATTTTATTTAAAAAAACCGTTGACTTTCGCTGAAGGCGAGTTCGAGAATAAAGTCTTCGCGACGTTTTGCGTTGGAGGAAGAATCGACCAATCCTTCCCTTGACACTATTATGACTAATTATTTCGCACTCGCGGGCGCGAAACCGTATACGCGATCGTAGGATGGAGAAGTATTATTACTTCATCAGAGCACAGAGTAATCTCTCTCTCTCTCGCGGACGCTTATATTTGTCGGCGAGAATCTCAGGAATTCGAGCGGAAAACTGTTTAAAAATCGCGATTTAAGATCGATATCGATCTTGGGGGGGCCACGCGTGCGGCGGCGGCGCGGTGGCGCGTACTTATTATTGCCTCCAATTTGATCGGCTATGCCGTGTAATTATCGCGCATGAATTGTTACCTCTGTTGCTCTCGGAGGAAACGAAAGCGCTCTTGGCAGGAAAGCCGGTGGTGCGAGCGCGAGCCCGCCGTCGAATTGCGAGAGACTTGCGAGCGTCGAAGTCTATCAGAGCGTGTCTGAGGGAGTTGCAGTGATTTTTCATCGATTCCAGTTTCCAGCGGCCGGCGGCTGGCATTAGCAGCCGGCGACCGTCCTGACAGTCTCGATTAATTTTTATATGACTCTTATATGCAGGCTGTTCGATAATAAGCGCGTTCGGCGAGCCGTATGTTCCTTATCGTATCAGAAAAGTTCCCTTATCTTAAAATTAAAGAATCTTTTCCCCCACTGGAATTGCCGTAGAAATTGTAGAATTCCGCTATTAGGGTATTTTCGTAGTTACGTTGATTAGAGGCGTTAAAATGAAATTCGTTGAGGTTCGTTGAATCAAATTATTTGTCTACATTTATCTATTTTTTTATATATACAAAAAACAACTTTGTCGAAATATCTAGAGATTTAAGTAAATACAGATCTGAAAATAATTTTGTTGGGCCATCAAAATAATTATGTAAGAAACTTCAGCTACTTCATGACGAATCATCATTGCAAGAAATTTTTAAGCAATCAGCTTAAGCATTACATAATTATTTTGATAGAGTTCAAGAAAATTATTGTCAGGTCTGTATTCAACTAAAAAAATTTGAGATTCTGGTAAACTGTTCTAATTCGATAGAATCCCCTTTGAACCATTTGTATCCAGATATTCTTGTTAAGGAGAAATTGTCTTAAACTTATCTCACTCGTAGTACTCATATTTCACGACAGGCGTAACAGTAGGAGGTCTCTTAACTGCTTACATTAAACATATCAACCTGTTCCAAGCTGAGCCAATAAATCAAAAAGCTAACATTGTTCTTGTTACTTTGCGTTCTTTAGCATAATTATTCATTTCGAACCTGTGATCTTGCAAGAATGTGCCCTAGATATCGAAATTTTCTTGTTATTGTATAGCATATACATGCTTGGGCAGAATTTCTTCTCTCCCCCTCTCCCTTGTTAGATTGTATCTACTTTGTAAATGGCAGAATATGATGATATTGAGAAAGATGAAGACTTTTTAATGTCGAGCCGCAACTCGCGTGAATATGAATAAAAATAGAAATAATATGTTGCCACCGGGCATATAATTAGATATCACGGCGCTAGCCGGTTTACAGCGGACATTTTATGTTATGGCTTTGAGGTTGTTTTCTTATTTTCAGTAATGAGCAACGACTGACCGGCGGTAATACTCGTCACGCGAATGGTCGCGCACGCGGCGAAATATCGGAAGTAGACGATTTGCTGAACCAGTTTCTTCTGAGGATTTTATACCGCGCGCTCTTTAAGCCGATCGTTCCGCCATTGGCGGAATAACATGAGCGCGAACGCGAAACGATAAACGTGATTTTATTGTCGCCGCTTCTTGTTGAAAATTTTCGTCTCCCATCGCATCGCTTCATTATCTCACACGTCTTTAATGGTGATCTGTGATATAGTCGGTCGTTAATCCGGGAGAACATCGTCTCTCCCAACGTTGTCGCCTCTTATTGTCGCTTGTTTTCTTCCTCTGCTCGTTCCACTCCTCTTTTCGATCGAGATTGAATTATATCGCGAATCACCGTAATTTATCGCGAATAATGTACCTCAGACTGAGATTTTGTTTCCGCGACTCGCGAGAAATATAACTCGCGATTAAGTCCGGCGGATAATACGACTTTATTTTACGATGTGCTCAGCACCACGCCGATTAATTAGTTTACACGAAACATTGCTGATGCTATCAAAGCGAGACAATTGGCCTCAAGGTCCGTCCGCGTATTGCGTTCGCCAGCGATAACAATGATGAGGTTGCCGTTAAATAACGTTGTGATCCGTGCGCGTTAACACGCCATGCTTCCTTAACTTTGTTGCCATTTTCTTTTTGCTTCTTTTGCCATCGAATAACGATCATGTGAGGAGCAGATTTTCAAAATGCGTGTTCAAAATTTGTAATTTTCAGAAAAATCAAGAAAGAAATTACGCACATAAGAAAACTACGCATTTTACGGAAAATAACTATGCCAATTAGTAGGGCATGAAATATTAAACAAAATTGCTTGCTAACAATTGCTGAAAATGTTAAACAAATGCATTTTGTTTGTTTTTAATTAAAAAAACATAATGCATTTCGAAATATCTATGTTTTTTCAGGATAAATTAATGAAAAAATGCTTTCTGAATATCTCAAAGTAGTTTATAATATGTCATTCAACATTGAACACTACGTCATCTCTAATTACAAAAATGAAATTTTGGACAAAACGTATTTTGAAAGACTGCTCCTTGTGTAACTTTTTCATCAAGGCGAAAATGTAAAAGGTGAAAATTTTTATTATTAAAAGGGGTTCATCTAGAAGTCGAAAAAATTTCTAAAAATATCTTATTTTTCCAATTTATAGACAAGATCCCTTCCCCTCTTCCCCCCCTCCCTAAAGATAATTCAATAATAAAATCGAGAAATTTTTCATTTCTCAATCTTTTCTTAATCTTTCTAGAAAAAAAGGTACATGATCGCTACTTAGGATATCCTGTATTCGTGTTCACGAACGCGACGCATTAATCTTCTAATTGACTTAGCACGACAATCTATTAAACTTTCCCGATTATGAAATAATCGTAACCTCGCGTGATCCTCGTAGAATAATGCCTCATGATGCGATGTATCTTACCAGTTACATACAGACAGTATGAATTGGTCGTTAAATTTCTCATCGAAATTTGAGATGATTCACCATCAGCTGTTTTGTTGCAGACTTATCGTTTCTTTGCGATTTCTAAAACGTCGGCATTAAATATGCACTAAAAAGTAGTCTGATAATAGTAATACTAGCTTGAAGTAAAATGCATTTAACAATTTTACCTATTTGTAATGTATTTTTGCTTACTGAATACGAATCTGTTTTTTAAATTTAGCTGGCATATCACAATTTGGTGCATATAATAAAATTATTATTATTATATGCTATTACTATTTAATATAAATGAGATCGAAGAAGCAAAAACGACGAAGTAGAATACATCATTTCTGGTGAAATGGGAATGAGTTCCACTTCGCTAAAGAATTTTAAGTTGCAATATCAAATTCTTAGTTGCGTGAATGCAAAGACACGCTTGTAATCGCTTGATGTGAGAGTCGATTCGTCTGAGAGGTTCACAGCTCAATGAGCAAGAATGTTTCTGTCGGGCTTGGAGAAGACGCCGGGATATTCGTCTCATTTTTACGCGAGCGTTCTGAAATCCGAATTCCAAAATCTCATATTGCCGTTCATTTACGTTATACGAATGAACACAAATCTATCTATCAGATTGAACCAATTATTAAATACTTAAAGTTATTATTTCAACAATATAAAAAGAAGTGACCAAGGAACGAGGAAGGAACAATTAGAAATGATAAATTTAAGAAATAACAAATAATTTCCTCAAAACAAATAAAATCCTCAAATAAGATAGAAAATCAAACGTTTCGATCATTTAATTTTCATCAGTAAGATAAATAATAATCAAAAGAAAAAAAATAATAAAGGGCACTGACATTGTGATGTTAAATTGAATGAAAAGGTTTTTATTATTTTAATAATTATATTAATGAATAATTTAAAGTGTTAACTTGTGCTTAACAGTAAAATTAACAGTTAATCGCAAGCTGGCGCTTAATTATTCGTTGGTCTTTGTCGAGCGATACTCTTATTTCGTAATAGCTTCGTAACGGCACAATTCGATGTTGATTTTCTGTGGAATCGCGTCAATCTATGCATAAGGAGCCCCATATAAATGCAATCCGCTGCTCCAAGTTGGCGTAGTAACGGAGTCTCATTTCTACTTTCAATTTGCCTTGAACTTCTTTGTCTTCATTGCTCGCTGCGGCCCGTTGAGCCCGATCACTTGTTCACCAGAGCTTGCATAATCTAAATACTTGCCGCGAGATCTTTGCCATTCGCGGAATAATCAAGATATCGTTAAACCGCAAAGTGAAAAGTTTATCTGCTTCCCATAGACCATAGACGATAGAAAATGTTACTAAAAAAATCACGGTATTCCTAACGGTATCATACATAGAAAACACGTCCCCAGTGTTTATTTAATTCGAAGAAAGAATTTCTCGCACAGAATCTCTAAATTCATAATCACTTCTAATATTTGTAGAGAAAACAATGGTAATGAATATTTAAAAATATTAGAAATATTAATACTATCAATAATATTTTATTATTAATTAATATTTTTGTAAAATTTGAATTTTTTGTAAATCAAAATCAAAATCTGGTAAGAATAGCACCTTTATTTTTTTCTCTTATTTGTACTAATTAAAAATTATTATCATTTTATTTTGCGTCTGTTTTGATTGTTTAATAGCAATGTAAAGTAAAAGAGAAACTTTAATGATCTTTGGTGAAAAATGGGGCTGATGGAATAATTTCCGCGAGTCATTTCATCCATGTAAGTCTTAAAAGCCACCAAGATTGTCTTGCACATTTTTACAAGTCGCTGCGTCTCGATACTTCCTATCCTGTCATTCGAACAGGCGGTGCGGCGTCGAGATAAAGGACTCTGTCAGAAAGATAAAAAAAAAAGTTGCGTCGCGGTCATATACCGTGCTGAGAAAAAGACATTTGATCCTAAATATAGCTGGTTGTCGAACGGATTTAGAAATCCGGTTCGAGTCACGTTTTTAAGCAGCGTGCATGATGGGACAAAGGAACGTTGGATTTCTTCTTCCCTTGGATTCCAAATAAGTGTCATTTTCTGCGCTTCTGTTTAACTGTTTTTGTCCCTGAAGGATATATTTTCGACGGGACAATAGTAAAAACGTTAACCTCAGTGACTGAGATTAGCACGATTCTCGCGGGAAAACAGTGAGATCCGTTATAGCAGGTTCGCACGAAAACGAGAAGACGGATCAAATGGACTAATTATCTGCTTGTATTTTTCAACAAAAGAGAAAATAACCACGTGTCATGCTTTTGTATCTATCTTATGCATCGTCCTTTTATACAGACGGGCTCTGAATAGGAAGATATATCGAGCGGAACAAAACACGCGATGCAAAATTATCATCTCAATGTATTCTTAATCTTCCGGAGCTGATAGTGGATCTTATTGAACCTACTTATTTATGAAACTCTCTCTCTCTCTCTCTCTCTCTCTCTCTCTCTCTCTCTCTCTCTCTCTCTCTCTCTCACCAT
>Ga0157364_1009408_pt1 | contig 10108 bp, 9 predicted proteins | sample AttsexASBM2_FD_111476 | JGI IMG/M metagenome (GOLD analysis project Ga0157364, IMG submission 111476) | Fungus gardens microbial communities from leaf cutter ant in Ribeirão Preto, State of São Paulo, Brazil - Atta sexdens ASBM2 | ecosystem: Host-associated > Fungi > Mycelium > Unclassified ... | reverse complement strand
TTGGATGCAATTGGATTGAAAAACTGCATTTCCTATTCAAAATTTTGAATTGAACAGTATTCACAATGTGTGTAATGTGTGTGTTGTGCACAGAAAAAGCTAATATTATTTTTAGATTGAAAGACATAGAGATATGCTTCATGCAATTCCTATAAATAAATAAAAATGCATTCAGGATTGAAAAGCATTCATTTTAATTCATGAATCAATATTTCTGAAAATCTGAATCCATTTCAATCCATTCTTGTTTGCTGGGAAAACACAACGGGTGCTAAACATCACATAAACTATCAATTTCCTGCTTCAAGCTACGAACAGAATGTTTGGTCTATGTACAGGTCTGTTTTTTATTGCTGCACTATCTGAACTGGTGCACACAGTGCAATAAATTGAATCGAAAGATATACGTTTATTTCACTTCAATTTATTGCAATTTATTGCATTGATGCATCTGCACTAGTTCAGACAATATAACAATAAAAAAATAGACCTGTTATATCATGGTGAAATCAGAAAGGTACAATATACGTTGCAATATACGTTTATTTTATTTCAACTTACTGCACTACGTGCAGTTAGTGCAGTATTCACTCCACATTACAAATTTTCTGCACTAAACTGCATTATTAGAATTCTCTTTCTCGTTTTCAACAAATATCAAGCATATACTTTTTTCACTTTAAGTTCCAAAAGTGTACAGTACACTGACGTACAGTACACAGAAAACTAGACCTCAGGAATGTATTTGGTGTAGTCACTGCACTGTGTAGCACTACAAAAAAATGACAATAGCTTTGTCGATCTGTCACTGTTCGTAACGAGGAGAATGGAGAATGTGCACTGATAAGGGATGTATGTACACTTGTATACGTGGATACACATCGAGGGCTTGCTAAATAATTTTAATTTACAGACAAGAAGAATATGTAAAATAAATCATTCAGAGAAATAAGTTCTTCATTGCTATTTTTCTATTTTTTTGTATATCTCCCAGTTATCTTATCTGTGCCGCCAGTCGCTGTCAAAAGGCATAAAACTCGAAGGAAGTCATGGCCAGTGTCATTCCATAGCAATCTAATCACCGTATTGTGTTCTTCTACAGAACGGTACTCGAGACAAAAACTATGACGAACGAAATATCAGTGAACGTTTTGACACTGAATTGTTGGTAAGCATATTCTGATGAAATTTTTACTTATTTTATAAAACGCATTCCTAAGGCTCTTATTTTATTAATTCTTAACGATAGTGTCATTATATATCGTTATTACATATTTTTATTATGTATAAAACTCTTGCAACAATATTGTAACAATATCATAACTGTATTAAAAATTGTAGAATAGGAGCTTAAAGAGTGAACTTTAATTTATGTTCTGTTGCTTCTGTTTTGATAGGGGTATACCATATGTGTCGAGAAATAAGAACGAACGTATGTCAGCTATCGCAGAAAAATGTATCAGTAGGGAATACGATATAATTTGTTTGCAAGAAGTTTGGTCTGTCGATGATTTTAATCAAATAAAAACAAAAGCGCAGGAAGTGCTTCCCCATTCGCATTATTTTCACAGGTATAGTTGTATGTCATCTCTTGTCATCTAGACAATTTGAATTGTTTACTAATAAATAATTGTAATCTTACATTTCTTGCATAGTGGAGTCTTGGGATCAGGAATATGTATCTTGTCAAGATATCCCATTCATGATGTTATGTTTCACAAGTGGCCTTTAAATGGTTATGTTCATAAGATACACCATGGAGACTGGTTCGGTGGCAAAGGAGTTGGACTGTGCAAAATAAAAGTGTTTCACATGTATATCAATGTTTATATCACACACGTATGTTCGTCTAGTTAACTTTTTAACTCGTTATTTAATCATATAAAATATCCTTTTATGCATTATAAATAATAAAATGATTATACATCTCAATATAATCAGCCTATGACTTTTAAAGGATATTAAATGTTCACTGTTTTTATTTTGCAGTTACATGCGGAATATAATCGCGAGAATGACGAGTACATGGCTCATAGAGTGCTACAAGCGTTTGATACTGCTCAATTTGTAAAGATGACAAGTGGCGGCGTGGATGCTGTCATATTTGCGGGCGATCTTAATACAGAGCCGCAAGATTTAGCTTATAGAATTATACGTGGTGTTTCTAGTTTAGCAGATACGTGTCCTGATAGTCAAAGTCACATAGGGACCAACGAATGTGCCAATAATAGTTACACCAGCTCAAAACTCGCTCGAACACAGCCAAATGGAAAGCGTATAGATCACATCATGTATTTAGGTTCGAAGACTGTGAAGGTAAAGGATTAATATAATTAATATGAAAATATTGATACGATGTATAATATATTAAAACTTGTAGGTTGAAGTTACAAATTTTGGACATCCCTTGCCAAATCGTGTGCCATATAAGAATTTTAGTTATTCCGATCATGAAGCTGTGATGGCTACACTTAAATTCACTAATGGTAAGCAATGTATTTAAATATTCCACACGTATTATGCACATGTATTATACATACATAAACTTTTATTTATTTTTTAAATTATTTCTTCAATTAATAGTTTAGATTTATATATTTGTTTATGCAGATAAACATGATGTCAAAGATCTAGATATTATCGATTCCCTGAAAGAAGCAGTAGAAATTTGCGAAGACGCATTGAAAAGTGTACAACGCCAACGTTTTTGGTATATATTGTCAACCTGCATGCTAATCATTCCATTAATTTGGATCATCTGGCTAAATTGCATGAATATATCTTTAGCTGCTGATATTGGTTTGAATATAGTATGTATTCTTCTGACTGTATTATTATGCTATACTGTATTTATGAGTTCACTATGGAATTGCGCAGAGAAGAACGCATTAAGAGCAGGACGTTTAGCTATAGAAATTTACGTAACACATTTGGATAATAATCAAAATTGAACGTTAAATTTCTATATACAGATAATAACAGATAATATACAAATAATAATACAGATCTAGTAAACTATCAATTAACAATAACATACAATTAATGTTATAATTTCACATTCAATATAAATATAAAATATAACACATGTTGTATATAACAGTTACATTATTAAGTGTAAAATTATAATATTGATTTTATGTTAGTTGATGTTTATTGGATATTGTAATACCTCCAAAAGAGAGTTTAACATAAAAATTGATAATGCTCAAATAAAAATTTCGTTAAATAAAAAATATATATTTAATATATATATATGCTATCACATATATATATAAATAAGGTAATATTTGTTTGCATTTATATACTATATTTATCGCGTTATGATTTTATTATTAAATAAAACTTAAAATTAATATAGGTTGAGTTAAAAAAATAAGTTAATATGAAGACTAAAGTATGAATACTAAAATTTAAACTGTAAGATTGTAGTTTTGTTTTAATTCATTATTGATAGAGTTACAATTGTGTTACATTTATACGTTTACTATCATTTTTTACTAAATGTCTAGACACAGACATTTATAATATTACTGATTGACCAACTATATGAACCAACTATATGTATATCATTTCACAGGAATCAACATTGTGGTAAAATATATCTATTTACATATGCATGCATTTATACTTCCATTATAATGTTGAAGTTTAGTTCTTCAAATCCAGTCTTTCAAGCGTAACCGCATTTCGTTTTATACGAGTTTGCGTTTCACATTTTTCTGATTCGATACTATGATATAATATTAAATAACATATTTTATGTATAGGTTTATAAAATTTTCCAAGATAATCAGTATTTTCTCAATATGGCATTATATATTTTATTATAATTATAATACAATACTATAAAACGAATGGTTATAATCTTTAAAATTTCCTACAAGCTCCATGGAATCTCCATATACTTTATGTTACATGGGAATGTCTTTTAGTATAAATGTATTCAAATACATATAGAAATATTAATTCTATATGGTCCTTCTGCACATGTATACCATTCGTAAGTCATTATATACAATTTAGATACACATAGAATAAAATGCTTCTAATAAATAATGTTTACATAAGAATACGTATATATATGTATATATATATATATATATTTATTTATAATATATAATATATAATATAATATATATAATTGACTAAGCAGTGTGTAGCCAAACAAAATTGATATGAAAGCTCAAAATATGGTTGTTCTTGTATAGTACAATTTTCATAAATTTGCTTCCTTCTCAGTGATATCAAGAATGTTATCTAAAAGAATATTTGTAAATTGTTTTGTAACGATAAAATTGTCTACATTTTCTCAGACGCTCTTTGGTTTTCTTTTCCTTCACAGTATTTAGGGCAGTTGCTCTACATAATTCTTCGGCACTAAACCCGTTTTACCGTTTAATGTACCTTCCAGCCAACCTGGTTCCAAAGAGGCCTTAACTGTAATAATACATTTTGTTACGTGCCTCTTTCAAATCTATAAAAATCAATACTTTCGTGTCGCTCTTACCATTTGTGATAATTTGATTTGGTTCAAATGATAATTCGCCATCGTTTTCCGCCATACACGCATATAAGGTTCGCACTCTCCTAAGAATTTATACAAACTTAAGAGTTCCAATCTTCCTAAATCTTATATATAGAATACTTACCATATTCCTGGAATTTGACCAGGACTCGAACGTCCACTACCGGGTGAAGTGTTGATGCTGTAATGTTATGTATAAGATCATGATAATAAAAAATATTTATCGAATAAAAAAGTAGATTTTTGTCAATGAAAGAATTGGGATATCTTACGGACATATCGATGACGAGTTGCTACGTTGAGGATAAGCCGTGGGATAGTGCACGGATATCATGGTGCCACGTTTTTGTTTTATTGGTAATTCGCCTGTAAAAGGATGAGGATCCGAGGCTATTGATTCGCTCGAACTACTCGTATTGCCACCACTTAGAACTGGAATAATATTTTCATTCAGAAGAAATATCAACAGATACTAGAGATTATAGTGAAAGAACATAGGAAAAAAGAATAAAACCTTTGTCAGTTGAATGATACATAAGGTTCGCGTTAGTCAATTTTATGCGACTGCTGCTGGTACCACCACCGCGACTATCCAAGTATGATGGTATGCGATGACCTGTGCTATCAAGATCTTCTCGGTCGTAATCTCCGTTATTTCTCTCATCAATAGTGGGCGACTTATTAACAGTCAAAGGCTGACCGTCATAGTAAGATCTTGTAACAAGCTGTATACATGATATATAAATATATATACGGAATATATATATAAAATGATGAAAGAAAAGACAATATTGCAAACTTACGTGCGCGTGTGATGACGCGGGTGTAACTGTTGTATGTACCGCTGGGTGTAGCGGATATCTTAAAAATGCCGTTCCATTACCCGAGGAAGTTGGACCTTCTTCCATTTTAATGCATTGCGATTTATTTGGGATAACAGTAGCTTGTAGCGTGGACTGCGCTGTTACTGCGCGCTGCAAAGAATCTTGGGGTGGTCCAGTTACTATTTTTTCATAGTTCTCAATCAATATTTCAACAACAATATTGTAAAATTTAATGTCCATTATAGAAGCTACTGTTTCTTCTTCTGGTCGTAATAAAGTCGGACCAAAACACACCGCCAAGTTCCCCACAGTCATCAGATTTTTGTCACTTTTTTTTGCCACGCTGAAAATGTTATATTCAAGTTTAAATAAAATTTAACAAAAATAAAATATTTTCGATATTAAATCTTCGAGTTAAGATAAATAAGTAAGTACACATATATAGTAAAAAAAATGCTAAATTCTATAAATTAATAATATTTCTTACCTGCAAAGATGAGTAATAAGAAGAATCAACATATTGAAATTGGGTTTAGGCAATCGATAAACAAGGTTATGTATATCATTTATCCGAGTTTCCTTCATCTCCTGTTCTGTTAAATACCATAATATAAAAATCACAATAAAATTTTAGTTTTATACAGAAAGAATGTTGAAAATAATAATAGGGAAGCGAAGTATTTGAGAAAAACGAAGAGATAAAAGGAAGAAAGCAGATCTATCGTAAAATTTCTATCTCCGAGAATAGATACAGTAGCAAAAATAAAATAAAACAATATATTATCAAGAATACCTATACGCACTCGCAGCTGTAATGAAGCTATTGTAGTATCGGAAAGTCATTAATGGCTCGGACAATGTTCTCAGGTAAGTTTTGAGCGCACTGGTAATAGTTTTACTCTCCCATTCAAAACGATCGCTTAAGCTGAGCTTATCCACTTTCCTTTTATCGAGACCCATTGTTAAAAGTTTATTTACTTTAGAAGCAACTCCGACCACTCTGTATAAACCTTGTTCTTCTAGTCCTGTTGACAATTATTTAAAATTAATAGATTAATCATATTATCAATGATATTAGACGAACAGAAAGCTCGATTAACTGAAGAAAAAGTCGATTGTATCACCTCTATCTTCGAGCGCCGCAATACATTTCGATACGAACGTAAAACCGGTTTCAGCCAACGTCATATCTTCGGGTCTCGTGGAAGAACCTAATCGTGGACAGGTCTGGAAAATAATTACATAATTGTTACACACAATTTCGTTTATGAAAAATAGAAAAGTAGTAAAAGCGACCATTTGAATATCATTGAAATGTACAAAGATTCTCACAGGTTCCTTCCCATCCATAGCATCCATCCATAACTTCCTATCCTCTTCGGAAAGCGCTTGGAATGTATATATTACACTAGGTCTGGAAAAACAGCAGAGAAGCTTCTTTAATCATTTTTCATTGATGATAAAATAAAATAATTATATGTTAAACATACAAATTCAACTTACTTATCTATGGCAGTAATGTCAAAGCAAAATCTTTTTTCGATAGTGTCCGATGTTCGTCGTATGCAAGACCACAGTGTAAGGGTTTCCTTACCACTCTAAAAATAAAATATTGAGAAATCATTCCGGAAATCCTTAATAACAATATTATACATATTAATAATTAAGTTTCCATTTTACTTACAAATTTTCCCGTGAGTTGATTATAAGGAATCATAGTGAATTCTTTCCTATCCTTTTGATATGTGCAATACTGTTTCGTCCATGTTGTACCAAATGCTTCTGCAAACATGTTTTTTTGTAATGCACATAGTCAATGACATTCATAATATAGTATTTAAAAGATATTTATATTAAGACTCACTAAACAATCAATTTTCACCAAAGAAGTTGTTTATACTACAATGAACTTACTTTTCTCCATTAGGAATAAATATCCTTCTCGCGAATGTAATTTGTTGAGACCACTTTCTACAGCGGACTAAGAAAAAAAAGATGATATAGGTGAATGTAGAAAGCACACTTTACACTTAAAAAATATATATATAAAACTACTAATAAATAATAATTGATATTCAATGCTTAATTTTTAATACTTGCACTTAAAATGACAGAATAAAACTACAAAACAATGTGTTTTTATATATCTAATTTTTACTAAGTAATTAAGAGAAAAAATTGCTATATAACATACCTTTTTCATGTCCTTCATTTTATTCATAAGTGATTCAGTTTTATCCCGGGTAGCAAGGAAATTCTCTCTAGTCTTGTGAAACACACGCGCGCACACACACAAATAAAAATTAGTAAGCGCTTATTCATGCTGTTATCAATCTTATTATATTGATACGTTATAGAATAATTTAGTCGCGAATGTTACAAGATTTCATTTATCAATGACTATGATTTTCCGTATCCTTATACCAATTCCAAAAGGAAATTATAGTAAATATTTAATAATGTATTTCTGCTATAAATTTCATATTTTAATGTACAATATAAATACAAGTTAAACTTACTTTATTAGCAATTACATAGCGCGCGTTATTTGCGGAATTCTATATTTTAAATTTTATTAAAATTAATTTTCAATTAATTACTAAATTATGAATTGTTAACTTATTATTATTGCAATATATAATTTTGATTTAAGCTGGAAAAGGAGAACTCTCATTATCAATAATATTAGAAATAGAGCAAACATGTATCTACATGTTAGTGATGCATATTTCAATAAAATTTTCTTGCATACAAACATACAACGATAACACTAAATTATTAAGTCATTAAATGCTTCTACATTATCGTCACTCGCAATAATGCATTAATAAGAAAATAAGTATATCGACTAGAGAGATAAAACACTTTTTTCTCCTATATAATTTAACGTATTTAAGCAGTTAAAAACACATTACAGGAATCATTACCAACCTTTTGAATTTTTAATTGTAGCTCTGTCATGTAGGGTTTGAAATCTTTCGCAACTTCATGACCTTGATGATAGAATGTCAGCCATCCAAACATAAATCCCAACAACTGGAACATTTTATATTACATTAGTTTGCAATTTATTTTGCACATGTATTTAATATAGAAAACACTTAAGTACGTAATAAAGAATAATTTTATTACAAGCAATAATTTTTGTTCAAACTATTACCGTTTCGACAAATTCAAACTTTTTCCGCTCCTGAACTTCCTGCAGTAAAAACACATATTCTAAACTAGCTTGAGAGAAGTGTCTTTCAGCCATCTCCAATGTCGCATCAGCCTATAGATTTACACATGCATACAAAATGTCAATTACTTAATAATGTACAATCCTAAATTCTTCATAGATCATTAAATATACCTCTTGCAAAACATTGTCCTGCTTTTTCGTGGATAAATTCAAGTAACGCTCTTGACTCTGACAAAATTTAATCGTCTGTTTCTCGAATTTCTTTTTACCATCCTAAAAAATTACAAAACACTAAGTAAATAAAACTAAACATATTTTGTTGGCTTGAAATATTTTAGATATAAATATTAATTGTATAGATAAAAAGAATCATTAAACAGCTTTACCTTAACTCCACCGATATGTTCTTTTCTAAAATTCTCCAAAGGTAATATAATTTGATCATATGCTCGTTCCAACTAGAAAAAGGAAAGCTATTTTAAGGAATGACATCATTACTATACTAACAGAATCTCCTTTAAACTAATCTTTTTTATATCATTTTTTATATATATCACGTTTTAGAATTACAACATTCTCTATCAAGATCTATTAAATGCAATGAATACATTCTATAAACTAATTTATTCATTGCATACCATGCGATCCCTCTCATCTTCTATGGATGCTATAAGTTTGCCAAATTCTTTCAAACTCTGAGATATATGAGTTTCGTCTTCAGTTTGGCTCTCGCCGATGCATTCAAAACTAAAGTTTTGCAACGTTTTGGAAAAAGCTCTTTGCGCTCTAGACAAATCTAGAAAAAAACAGCATATACGTTATTATAACTAATTTAACGAGCAAAGGAGAGACTATATTACATTGATAGAAAACTATTTTCTACAATCTCTGATAGAGAAGGAAAAAAATAAAATAAGCAGATTGTTATCTCTAAATTCACTTTATCGTGAAAGAATATTGCAAAAGTCTTGACTTACTAATTACGCACGGAGGTAAATTATATGTGCAACAGCTGTTACAACAAACACATGTTTCGACAGCCCGAGTAGAGAAAAAAAAATGTCGCGTCATGAACTTACTCTTAGCAGCTAGCAATAAATCTTTGACCTCCTTAACGAGCCGTTTGATCTGTTGACTGGTCTTTTCCAATTCGCGCTCGTGATAGTGAAGATTCTCGCGGAAGTACGGACTGTCGGTTAAACAATCCGTAAACTCCAGTGGTTTGAGGCCAACACCCATTCTCGTTTGTTTATGAAAATTCAAGAGTCATGAATACGAAGGGAAAGGAGAGAACCCGAATTTAACTCGTGAGTCACGCTGTCACCCACGATCACCCGTGATAAGACGCACGATCACTATCATTACTGTAGGATTATTCGCGCAGATCCGCGCAGATTCGCCATCATCGAGATGCAATGTGTGCAAACACTTAACAGTTTAATCCAGACTGTATATATATATATATATATATATATACACACACACACACACACACACACACACACACACACACACACACACACACACACACACACACACACACACACACACACACACACACACCCACACACACACACA
>Ga0157364_1009407_pt1 | contig 10110 bp, 2 predicted proteins | sample AttsexASBM2_FD_111476 | JGI IMG/M metagenome (GOLD analysis project Ga0157364, IMG submission 111476) | Fungus gardens microbial communities from leaf cutter ant in Ribeirão Preto, State of São Paulo, Brazil - Atta sexdens ASBM2 | ecosystem: Host-associated > Fungi > Mycelium > Unclassified ... | reverse complement strand
TGATGACATGCCCGATACCCTGATCGTTATCAAGTTTGTGGAAAGATACAATGTGGTCGCTCATCGCCATTTGGCTAGTTGTGGTCTAGCTCCAAATCTGCGTTACTCTAGCACTGAGGATGACAAAGCATCGCTCTATGGTGGACGGTACATGATAGTCATGGACTATGTCGATCTTGAGCCTTGTATTGGTCCCCTTACCCAGCCACAATATGAACGTGTGGAGCAAGCGATCAAGGTCCTTCATTCAGAGAAGATGGTGTTTGGTGATCTCAGACCACAGAATATTCTTATTGGAAATGATACCATGATGATTATTGACTTTGGTTGGTGTGGAGAAGAAGGGAAAGACCACTATCCTGTTGAATTAAACTCTGATGAAGAACTCTGGCATGCTGATGTGGGACCAGATCGTGTTATGACTAAGGATCATGATATATATATGTTAGAGAAACTAAAGCCTGAGTTGTAGATAATACATAACTGTGTGTGTTGTAATATGTATACTTGAAACAAGTAGAGTTTTGCACTGAATGAATGTATTTCTTAGAAAAGATATAGATTTGAAGAAAGTATGGGCCAATACATATGTAGCAGCTTTATTTGGGAAGAAAAGGTGTTGTCATAATATGTACTTGGCAAACTTATAAGAGATTGGCAAGGGTTAATCCAGTCTTTGAGCTTTGGCAAAGAGTTAGAGGAGATAGGTATAAGAATTAGTTATTTTCAAAATCTATGCCAGCAACTGATAAATTAAGCCTATAATAACTTGACTAAAACTTAATCAACTTTCTCATATCCAAATACATTATCTACATACTTATCTATATTGCAGTGCTTATTTATCCAGGTAGTAAGTGGAAAACTGCCTTTTGCACCTGCTATGAATCACTTAAATTGTTAGAGTTGCAAATAATGGACTTGGTTTCAATTTATTTTCCTTCTATTTTATTTTTATTTTCTATTTTTTCCTTTTACTTTATTTTAGTTTTTATTTCTACTTTTCTTATTTTGAACATAGATAAAGGGTATAAGGTGATATCATGCATGACAGAAGTGTGACACCCATCACAGTCACAGATTACACAATCATGTGACACAAAGAAGAATATAAAAGGTTCTGAAATAAGTAATATTATATAACATAACAATAACATATTGGTCTTATGGAAAGCATATGTACTTTAGAGTAGGCTAGTTGTAGTGTGCACACAGACCACAGTCTGTAGTATACAAGAGACAACTTTTATATTGAGTAACACAAAAAAACTCAATAGAGTTCCAAGTACAAGATAGTCTATCTTATTTAAAATGTAGTTGAGACTATAAAAGTTAACACAAAAACATACTCTTACTGAGTTTTCAAGCACTTAAGACTTATTCAAGGGCTTTAACAAGACAAAGACTTGATATTTCTAAATAATGCCTCAAACTCTCTCAAGTGGGTTTCCACTTGAGAGACAGTATGGTAGCTGTTAATCAAACTAAATTTCAAAAAGACAAGATCTTTATAACTATAAATGTTTGGATAAGAAGATAAGGTAGGAACACAATGAATCACAAGCTAGAGAAGTTTAGAATAGACTTATAAGTAGGGATTGCCAGTAAAAATGACTAGAAAGAAATGGAATTGATACTTACAAGCAGAGAAAGACTATTGGGTTGATTTTAGGTTATAAATGGAGAAAGGACTATGTGCTTGTGAAACCTCATTAGTCTTTTTTATAGTTTTGGTCTCCATTCTCTATATCTATTCTCTGTATTTTTAGACTAATATTCTATTTTCTTGAGTGAGCATTGTTAGTATTTTTTATTCTTTTGGATAAGTTTTGGAAAGTTTTAGTAGTTTAGAAAAAGTTAGTGAGATAAGTATCAGTTAGTATTATCAGTTGTAAGATTTGACTTGAGGAATGTTCTTAGAGTGCATTATCTAGGATAAATAGTATTATTAGAAGCTTTTAAGAAGCTTTACAATTTATTTACTAGATTTTCCAAAAAAGCTTGTTACACAGTGTAAGATTCATTGTTTAAGTGTGTATTGGCTAAGAAAAGTATTTGTAAGCAGATATCATTTGTATATTCTTTTTAATATCCTTCCTAATAATATCCTTTTGCATTTATAAAAGCTCTTTTAGGGGTTTTATATGTTTATTTCTTTTTTTATACTATTGTTTCTACCTTTTTTTTCAAATACTAATATTGTTCCCTTTGAACTCTTTAGCATGCAGTTAAGGGCTGGTGTTGTATAGTTCTTATTGCATCCTAGCATAATCTTATTTCTACTTGACCTCTATTAATAAATAAGACTAGTATACTATACAGAGATGAAATCGGTTAGATAAAATCTATGATAAGGTTTTCTTCAATAAATTCCTTTAGAGCCTCTTGTTTAAATACTAAAAGAAAATATATAAGGCTAACTAAAGGTTAAGCATCCTCTTTCAAGTTAATTTTGAGATTATAAGAACAATGAGAAGCAAATGCTTTAGCTTTAGCTTTGCTTAAGTTTTTAATACTTAGAAGAAATATTTGAGAGATCAAAAGCCTCTACAAGTTGTGAAGAGTTGGCCTAAATATCTAAGAAGCAAAGATAAAGTTGAAATTTGCTAGAGTCTCAAAGCTTTAATATATACAAAAATACTGTAGTACTAATGATAACAATGTTAGGTTACTTAGAAGTAAACCTAGAGGTCTCAATTACAGATATATAAATCATAGGATCCAATGACTATAGAGAGATGTCAGAAATTAATAGAAATTCCAATAGTATGTTAGTTATAACATAAGAGAAAGCAAGATTTTTTCACAAAGATAGACAGAAGTTTATCAACCTATTTATTCAGTCAATTAGTAGATTGTGTCTGGTAAGCCAGTTATATCTAAGAATCAAAGAACAAAAAAATCAAGTAGAATAACACAGAAGTCTAGATTCATACAATTACCAGTGGGAAGAATTACAGATAAGATAGCAATTTTGGAGATAATACTATTTAATGGACTATCAAATAAGCAAAGAGCAACCAGCAGGGTTTCAGATATCTTTAATTTGTGAATATCCATAAATTTCAAGTCCATAAAGCAATGAGTAGACCTAGATTTGACAAGAGCTTGAAATAGTGTTTTATTAAGGTGATTATGACTAAGAATCAAAAGAGAAGTAAGAGAAACAAAGAGAGAGTTAGAGTTAGAAAGAGCAGATGCATTAAGTTGGATAGGACTTGTTACTGTATAGAGAAATTCAACACAGCTCTTAGACTGTATGGAGTCCTGAAGATTACTCTCTATTTTTCTAAGGGTTTCTCAAAAGCAACTACTGAAGCACTATAGCTTTGGAGTGACTATAGTCTACTTCTTAGAACAAGAGTCTAGCTTATAATCTTTTGTACTATAATAAAGACACAGATTATTTTTGAATTGCTTCTTGTGCTTATCACTGGTCAACTTGCTATTGTTGGCTAGCTTAGAAGAGAGGTCCACCTATGGAGAATTAGACTGTTTTTTAAAAGTAGAAGACAAGAAATTAGATGCTTTAGAAGGTGATAATTTGGTAGATAAAGTTGCAGAAATATATTTATCTTGTTTTAGAAGCCTACAGTATTACTAGCAGAAAAAGTCTTACCTTACTCTCATGAGTGAGACTCAAGAACCTCTTTTTCCATCTATCTTATATAGTAGTATTTGCAGTCATGCTTCTAGTAGTAGTAGTTAATAATCATCACTAAGGTATATATGTTCTAAAACAAGATAGGCTTGCCTTGTTTCTAGATAGATATTGGGTTCTAAATCCAATTAGAAAACCTCTAGCAATAGTAGTGGTAAAGAATACTATTCCTTTAGCCTAATTAAAAGGCATAGTATATAAAGTTCACATTGTAAGTAAATATTTTATTATAGGGCTTCATGCAAAGATTATCCAATATGTTTGCTGGTTCACCAATGGAGTTTAAGAGACCAAAATGTTGATATAGGTCATCAACAAAAAGGTTCCAGTTATAGAGCTAGTCTTAAAGAATACTCTGGTCTTTTTGGTTAAAACTTATCACAAACCAGTTGTAGGCAACTTCAAAGAGATAAATCATTGCAAAATTGATCTTTGTAATGCCCATATCAAATTATGTAAAAGTAAAGATGACATTGAATTATTAAGCTTGTTAGACTCAGTATCACTATACATATTAAGAATGCAGACTTTAGTTTCTCTTAAATTAGTATTGGAATTAGATATCTAATTAACATTAAGTGAGTTAGTGATACAACTAAGAATATTGGCTAATTTTCTATTAGTAGAATTATTGCTGTATTAGAGTTTTAATCATGAGTGAGTCAAAGAGTAGTGAAAATTATTAGAATGACTAGTAGAATTAGTAGTAGGAGTATTCTTCCAATTAGAATTATTGTTCACAAAGACAATATTTAGGCCAGAAACAGACAAGACTGTCCAGACAGGTTGAATAGTATGAGTTAGAGATCTAGAAGATAATTGGCCTCTTTGATAAATTTATCTTGATTATTTCAGAATATTTGGAGAATAAGCAGTAAGATATTCACTAAGACAAAGAATAGAACCAAAAGATGTTCCAAGTGGTAAGACTAGAGTTGATCCAGAGTAAGTTGAAGAGTTATAGTAGAAAAAGACTATTGGACTTGTTGAAGTATGATTTGAAAGTTGAAAGGTTTGCAGATAAAACTATGACAAAATATTTTAGCAGATAGAACTGCTCAGAAGCAATAACAAACTTTAAAGTATGAAAACTCTATATAATGAGTATAGTAATATAAAATTTCCAGAACAACCTTGGCTCCAGTTTATATGCTATGCCATCTGTCTACTATATAGTTATAACTTCAGAGAATAGAACAAAGTTTGGAGAGAATAAGTATTTGTGTGGTATATGTTACAAACTTAAGACCTTAGGGTTGGTCAAAAGAAAGAATCTTGTATAGGGTTTACACAAGAGAACTCGATAAAGAACTTTGTACAGAATTGTCTACCTTATATACAAATACCTAATGGTCCATGCGAGCTATTTCTAGCCTACCCTAAATGACCATGTGTTTCACACATTATATAATGTTATCCTTTTTAAACCTTCTACATCCTTCCCTGTGTCATGTGACTTTGTGAATGTATCATCTGATGTGACCTGCTGTGTGACAGTGTGATCTTGTCACTCCAACCCTAACCCTAGTTCTAAAAATAGAATAAAGAAAAATAAATTGAAAATAAAATAAAAATGAGAGAAGAAAATAAGAAAATGTTAAGTTCACTTCTTTTATTCTTGATAGTATATTACTATTAAATACTGAAGATTGAGTTTAATATAACTACTAGTCTTATATACAAATATAATATATAAGAAATACTCAGAAGTTTCAGTATATAGCTCTGAGTGGAAATTTCAGTAATGAGACATTAAAAGAGGTCAAATAAAAGAACTTCACTATGAAAGACTGAGTTTGATAGAAGTATCTCTATTGTAGAAACTTGTAATTCTACAACTAGTAGACTAATTTTTACAAACCAAGTTATATTGGAAAACCCCAAATAAAGGCTATTCACATATATATGGGATGTATAAAAGTAACAACAGATCACTAAGATATCAAACCATTAGTAACTACAAGTCTCATTAGTTATTATCTCAGAAAAAACTAAATAGATTCCTACAATCAAAGTTGCATTGGAAAGCATTCATTAAACAGGTTCTAATAATATATTATATATCATATAGAGATAGAAATACAAGTATATCAATGTAGTGATATAATTAGTTATCTTCTAAAATTAGCCTGATATTTATTATAACAGATGACAGCCCCACTAGATATAAGTTTTAATTATGTAATAGAAATAGCTTGTACACAGACTATTACTATTTTATATAAATACTTCTATATCTAAGAATTAGATTTCAGACTTAACAACATTAATTATTATCATTCATTATCTCTCATTATCATTGATATCTATATTGATCTTTATCATCATTGTCATTATTATTAAACTTCTAAATCACTCCTAAATCTTTGAGAGTGTACCCAAGATTCAGATATCACAAACAAGTGAGTAGTTCATTTTGTAATATGTTATAAAGATATATTATAGAAAAAATAACTATTATAGAAGACAAGCTTTTACTGGAATTTGAAGAAAACATCACTACTACTGAGAATGGTCTTCAAAATAGATAAACTTAGCATATGACATCTAAAGATTCAATCTACTTAGAATTTTCTGAAACTTGAAGTACAAACTCTATATTTCTATTTTAGTTGCTTTAACACAATCTTTGTTGTAAAGTCTAAGCTATTTGTTTTTATATGTAAGAGTTTCAAATTATTAGAAGAAACCAACATAGTATGAGACATAATTTATACTTTATTATCCAAGATTCAATAGGAGCTTCTTAAAAGTCCAAAAATATATTAGAAAGTATTATCTGAGTACTTAGAATATGGAAGTTGGAATAATCTTCAGCTTTAGCTTATATGCTATATCTCTACAAGTCATATCAGTTATATATTTCAGATAAGATACTCAGAGACATAAAAGTGTCTAAGCCTACCATAAAATGGGAGGTATATTGTAACTAACACTAGAAATTAATAGTAGTTTTAGTCAATTTTCAGAATAAGACTTTACAATATAAACTATTATTATTAATTTTCAGATATCAGAGATAAAGATCTATAAAATTGGTAAGAGTTCAGTAAGAATATCTAAGATAAAATAGAGATGAGTAATTTACACTAGGAAAGATTAGGAAATACAAATAAGGAAGAAGTGTCAGAATTAAAAATGGTAGACTCTATTTATTCTTATTTCTTTTTGTTTTTCTATTTTCATTTCATTTCATTTTCTTATTTCAAACTTAGGATTAGGGATTAGTATGATGTTATATATTTTTCACATGTCACAGAAGAATATAGAAGATTTCAGAACTATAATATCATACTATATGTTAATAGTATGTAGTAAATATGTCCTTTAGAGTAGGCTAGATTTAGTATAGTATAAACTATTAGTCAAGTATATATAAGATAGACATTCTATAACTGAAACTCCATCAAGTTCTCTTGTGTTAACCCAATACAAGATTCATTTTTTACTTTTATACTTGAGCTTGAGTTATAATAAGAAGTATTATTCATAGGTTGAAGTAGATTTGGCCAGATTAGGATATAATATATAGAAGTAAATATACTTCTAACTTAATTTAAAGTTATAACTAAATTCTTTTAATAGTTTCTATGACATTTTACTAAGTCATATATATTACAATTCAACAACCTTAGAGTAGATCAAAGAAAGAAACCTTGTATTAAGTTAACATAAGAAAACTTGATAGAAAACTCTGTATAAGATTGTCTATCTTATATATACTAATGACTAATGGTCCATGCTCTACTACTTTAGCCTACTCTAAATGACCATGTGTCTACCTTAAGGTCAGTATATGTTAAACATGCTATATGATATCATTCTTCCAGAATATTCTACTGACTTCTATCATAACATGTAATTGTATAACTATAACTATGACAGTGTTATGTAATTTGTGACAGTTTGTGATATGTAATATCACACTAACCTCTAACTCTAAGTCTCAAAAATAAAATAAAGAAAAAGAAAAGAAAAATGAGAAATAAATTAAGAAATAAATTGAAATAAATAAAGTCTACTATCTTTGATTCTGATAATATAACTGTATGACTGTGATTGTGACATTTGTGATATAACATCACATCTCTTAGCTAAATCTAATTCAATCCTAACATCTCTTGTGTAAACACTATATAAAATTCCTTTTTTAGTTAAACTCTAAGTCTTAAGTTTGTTATAAACAGACTTCTAAGACTTCTAAAACTTTCACTTTCTAACTTCCAGTTAAAACTCTAACTTTATCTAAGTGTACTTCTATATCTATACTTATTTACATATGAATTAGTTTCTCATATTTTATTTTCTGGTAACTTATTATCTAAACTCCTAGTCATCCTATATTCTAGAAACTGTCTCTATGATATCTCTTTAGTTATCATCTACACTACTATTTCTTAGCTATAGTGCCAACTATAGACTAAGTATATAAGATTAAGTAAATACTTTGTAGTCTTTAGTTTAGAAATCAACTAAGACTGGCCAAGAATTCTCTTCACTTTCTTGACTAAAGTCCAACTACTTATTCTGACCACATCTGTCCTAACCTACAGATAACTCTTTCTTTCTCATTCATACTTGTTGTGGCAACTACTTATTATAAAGACAAATAATCACACAAGCAGTAAATCTTCTAAGGTAAATATCAAGTGGGAAGTTCATAAGAGAACTCAACAAGGAGTCTCTGCTAAATTAGAGTCCTATATATACAAAGTACACATGGTCTGTACTACAATCTCATGTCTGCCTCATTCTCTACTCAAAGCTACCATGTTGTATACATGTGCTCTGACATCATCTTTCTAGATCCTTTCACCACGTTCTAGGCCTATGATGTCACATCATGTGACCTGTCATGTGACTGTGTCACATGCCTCTTCATCGTTCAAAAGAAAAAGAAAAGAAAAGAAAATTAATACAAAATCAATATAAAATAAAATAAAATAAAATAAAAATTGTTAGTGTCCAAAGCATCTCATAACAATACTCTCCAATCTCTTCTAGTATAGATCACATATCTCTATTTCATCTTGGATATTCTTACTAGACTTTTGCTAACTTTATAAGTCTTTATGCCTTAACATTCAAAGATCATTAAAAATCAGAATAACAGTCCCTATTTTAGATAACTATTCTAGGTAGCATATCTAGTATAATATATACTATATTAGCCATCCTAAAAATTGACTAAAACTAACATCCTCTTCTAGTATTGGCAACAACACACCTTATTACCTTCTAGTAGTTTCTATCCACTAAGTTTCTCAAGTCTACTTCTAAAATATGTAACCAGTGCAGCTAGTAAAGGTACAGTACACAAGCTGATACTAAAGGTCATTTCAATCTGTCTTTCACATTCTTGGATAATACACTAACTAACATAGTTGAACTTCTGAAATACCTTACCAGATCTTAGATCACAAGGTATGAACCATATCTAACAGTACAATACACCAAGATCATCATCTAAAATCATACCACCTATTTACAAATAAGCTTTCAAGCTTGACTTGTAATCCAAATACTTTCTAAATACTTATCTAATCTCACAAATTTCCATATCTATTTTCTGGATAAGTTTCTATACTTGATCCAACTCTCTTTCTATATAGCTAATTATAGATATCTACTCAAAGTGAGTTCTATCCTGATATTACTCATCTTTCTGACATATTCTTACTAGTATCTTATGCTATTTGTCTACTACAGGATTACAACTTCAGAAGTAAACTTTGTAACAAAGTCTAAAATAGGTGAGTTCTGATATGTGGTGTATTGCTAAAGAATATAAGAGGCAGATTTTAACTTGTTATAATCAATTATAAAACTAGCAAAATACAGAGTCTTTATATAAGTAACATGAAAAGAAGAACTCAGAGATTTTAGTAATAAAATACTGAAAGAAATTAAATAGAACTTTATTATGAAAGACCTAGTTAGATAGAAAAACTCTGTTATCAAAGACCAAGTTAGAAAAAAGTAGCTCCACTATGAAAGAATGAGTACTTGTAAGATTTAGAATAGAGTACAATACTACTGCAAGAAATGTGTTATGGAAATTGTTGTGGCAACCACTAGACACAAAGTCCAACGATCACACAATGAGCAAATCTCTTAAGGCAGATATCTAGTGGGAATTTCACAAGAGAACTCGACAAGGAGCCTCTTCTTAATTAAGGTCCTATTTATACAAATGGTTCATGGTCCGTGCTACTAATAATTAAACCTGCCCTATAGTCTATGCTTCAACCTCATACTCGCCTCACTTCTTACTCAAGGCCACCATGCATACTCCATGTGCCCTGATGTCATCTTCTAGATTCTTTCACCAGGTTCTAGGCCTATGACATCACATCATGTGACCTGTCATGTGACTTCCTTGTCACATGCCTCTTCATCATCTAAAAGAAAAGAAAAAGAAAAAGAAAACAAAATTCCTATAAAGTCAG
>Ga0157364_1009406_pt1 | contig 10110 bp, 6 predicted proteins | sample AttsexASBM2_FD_111476 | JGI IMG/M metagenome (GOLD analysis project Ga0157364, IMG submission 111476) | Fungus gardens microbial communities from leaf cutter ant in Ribeirão Preto, State of São Paulo, Brazil - Atta sexdens ASBM2 | ecosystem: Host-associated > Fungi > Mycelium > Unclassified ... | reverse complement strand
GTGTGTGTGTGTGTGTGTGTGTGTGTGTGTGTGTGTGTGTGTGTGTGTGTGTGTGTGTGTATTTTTTATAAAATCATAATAATCTAATAAATACCAATATTTGAACAAATTTTTCATGATATTTAAAGCAAAAATTTAGAATTATAACGGACGTATATTTTTATATAGTTTCAATTGAACATGTGAATAAGAGATTTTTATAAAACGATTGGTTTAAAGGGATTAGTCGTTCCGCGCAATTTCATAAGAGAATAGTTTAAAACGTATAGGTTAAATAAAAGTCAATTCAGTATTACCTAAGTAACGGAAGCCTGCTTCAACTATCCATGCTAGAGAAAATCTTCCGAGCTATTGTAGATTCTTTAATTAAGAAGTAGTACATTACTGTGCAAGAGACGAGAAAAGTTTAAAACTCGCTGAATATACTTTTAAAAATTCAAGTGCTCTAAGTGCATTAATCGTCTTCTTGGGGTAGAATAATGTAATAATTTTTACTTTGTTTTTTAATCTCCAAACAGGAAAGTTAAAAAATGTCGATATATACAAAAAAAAATGTCTTCGTAGCGTCACATACATAATACGAAACTCACTGCACAGTAAGCACATTTCATTTGAATTATCACTTACCTTGTTCTTTCTCCGGAATTTTTGCAGGTGCCTTCTTTTCGGGTGCTTTTGGTGAACAATTCTTTCGCGCTGGCCTCACAGTTAATGTCGGTGGAACCTATCAGAGATAAGCAAATATAACTGTAGATTCATTTTTTGTTGAGATATAATAGACTTATTGTCTATTTATGTATGTGTTATGCCATCGAAGTGCAAACATGTAAAGGATATACTCACCACTTTCTCGGACCTTTCGCCCGACGGTAATCTGGCTATGGCCGCGTCAGGACTGTCCTCAGGCGGTGGAGGTTGCACAATCCAATTGTATTCTCGTTTCTCAACAGGCAGGCCCCATCTCTCGTACTCGAGACTCTGCGTGCGCAAGGTCTCGTAGCAATCCAAGCACACCACCGCAAAATCGCCGTTTTCTAACAGTAGACTTTTCTCCGGTTGCCTATGATACCTCAGGAACGGAAAGTCCTTTACTGGCAGCGCTCGTACACGTTTTCTGTACGTTACAATGCCGCAAACATAACAGCAATAATCATGGGTGTTATATTGGCGCTCGGCGGCGTTCACTTGCTGACCACTGGAGAGAGATTCGTGCTGACGCCATTGCGCCAACAATGAATGATAACAAAACGTGCAGACCAGGGCGGAGCCGTCCTCACGGAGCTGTTCGGCATTCGGTGGTGACTGGTGGCGCAACAGTTCCGGGAAAAATGGCGCGTTTCGACCCTGAGGACGGCCATACAAGACTCTTGCTAGAGTTAAATCACTGTGTAAACCGCATAAGAAACAATAAATCGAGCTGCTCGATGTGCCCGGATTGCTTCCGAACGTTCGATCCGAACTGGAGCTCGGTGGCGTAGCAATTGACCGATTCACATCACCGTTTGGATGTGGACTAGGAATATCATACCTGGAATTTAAGATATTACAAATGTTACATTTTTAATTATCATGATATAACATTTAATGAAGATAATTCTAGAAACAATTACTTTTTTTTCAATGTAAATTGTTCACAGAATTGTGTAACTGTTCATCTTTTCATGAAGATAAAATTATAGATATTTATACAAATGTGATAGATATAATTATAGATAAAGCCATTTTAACACACAAAACATTTCTTGTGGTTTGCATTATTAACATGCATAATATATGCAAATCATTTAAGATTAACGTAAATTGCGGCGGACTAACCTGCGACGTTCTAAGGGAACCCGTTCAGCATCCATGCTTTCCCACTGTTGCGCAAGATGATTCACGCAGTGACTACACGCCAATACTCTTCCATGACTATCCATGCAAGCGTTTTCAGATGTACGTGCCATTCCTCGTAAGCAAGGAAAATGCATAGCATGTGAATTCATTCCCTCCGGGCTGGTAGATAACCTAATAAAGATAAAATGTAGAATTATCGATATATCGCTACTGTAATTTTCTCAGTGATATTTATATATAGTAGAACTTACCATTCCATATGAGTACGAGGATACAATCTTTCACAAATATAGCACCTATAATTTTGGCCAAGCGCAACAGTTCCATTTTCTGCAGGACCGTTGCTAGGTGAATTTCGTTGCCCAGGCGTGGGAGCTTTCACGGAGGTACTGCTTCGTTGCTTATTTGTAGCAACCGTTGACTTGTTTAAGTCGTATGGCTTAAAGCGAATATCGTTACCAGCTAAATTGGCTGGAGATTTTGGAACAGCAGGCCGTGGCGAAGGACCTACAGTAAAAACGTTCAATTATTTTAGACACATCTGCAAATATCAATAAATATAAAGTATAAATATTTTTTAAGATTAATGAAAATTAACCTTGTTGACGGAAATCTACATTTTGTCCGGCTGGCTGTGCCTCGTTATTTTCTCCGCCAAACACTTGCTGCTTTTGCGGGATAGCTTTGTAACAAATGGAGCAAACCTGCACCATTCCCTGAGGACTAATAGGACTAGCTCCTGACGGAGGTCTCAGAGAATAAATAAAAGGGAAGTACACCTCCTTCTCTGGATTAGGACAGCAATACAGAAGTCTAATACTGGATGAAGGGTACTCGAGAGCGCAAGTGTAGCAAATAAATGTGGTTGTATCCATTGTAGGTGCTTGCCGCTTGCGAAGCGTATAATTTCTATCACCATGCGGTACTCCTTGCCGTGTATATGCTTTCCACTGTATTAAAAGATGATTCTGACACGCTGAGCAGGCCTAAAAAATAAAAATATATGAATTATTATATAAATATTAAAAATAATTTTTTAACAAGTATATCAAGAAAATAAATATGTCGGAAAATATACCTGTACTCGTCCAGCACTGTCCATGGGTCGACTTCTACTCGGCCTAGGATGAAGCATTAGTGATGGAAAAAATGGCGGTGGACTGGAAGCAGGATGCGGTGGAGTTGGCAGTGGCTTCGCAGCGATATGACTGAGAGATCCTCTCTTGAATTCGTCCCCGCATACATAACAGACTTCTGTGACCGAGTTTTTGTCCGGCATCGACAGATCCAGAATGTCCGTGCCGACGCTAGATGATGATCCACCGCTGTAGATAGCTACAATCGCAACGTCAGACAATTGATTACACAGTTCGTTCATTGTCGACGAATGCAATTTACGCGACGTCGCATAAAATCTATGAACGCGCGACAATACAACTGGCCATCCTATTTGTCCTGAGAATCGCACACGTCTTCGACATTATCATCGCGCTTCACGTGGCCCACTTAGAAACTGTATTTTTTTGTAAGTTTATCTCCATGTTATATTCACGTTATATTCGAATACAGAGAGTGTTGATAATTTCTCGCGCTTTCATATACGATAGCGAATACAGTGTTTCAATAGCTCCATTTCGAACGACCCGGTTATCTGTCGGGGCACCCGCTGACTAATGAATATCAGATCGGCCGGATCGAAATTGTAGAGGTCACCAAAGCTCAATAATCCGCGAACGCGAGCGGAGCGCGGGAGGAAAATCGCCTAGAATCACCACTCAGATCAGACGTGCACGTTGAATGAATCGGACGGCTCTTTGCCGCGACTTTCATATAATTCTTATCTACAAAACTGTTAACCTTTACTTTCAAACGTTTACATTAGCGCACGGAAGGACTAAGGCCAGCGTAAATAATGACCCGATTCGTATATTTACCGCGTACACATTCTGAAACGAGATAACGTAATAGAAGTAAAAAACAGCTTTTACTCCTATCAGATAGCGTTTGTCCAAGGTGATTTCATCCAAGTTATTTCGTTAAGTGTACACTTCGAACCCGTTTTAAATATTAAAACGCTTCAGCACGATTGCCACTAAATATTTTTTCATTCACACTGTCGTATATATATCTCTCTCGTTGATACTTTATCTATATCTAATTGTAAGTACACTGCTGTTAAAGATATCGGTCTCTTAATATAGGATGGCCAGTAAGTTGTAATAAATCGTAATAATAACTGGTAAAGTAGTGTGACGTGTACCTTATCGAGGATTTGAGTATCAGAAAAAAGACAAGTATCTTACTATTTAATAAATACTAATCTCATAATCTATATACGTTACCAATTTTATTTTTTCTTTTATTTTCGTTGAAATAATTTCTTGAACGATTATACCACAATTTACCATATTATGAACAGTACATTCTTTGATTCTCTCAAAGTTAGGAATAAAAGCAGTAAGTTGACCTTAGATAAAGATCCAATTAAACTCCCTCGGTCAATTTAATAATTAGGAAGATCCCGACAGTTGCTTTCGCGTCTTGTTTTATATATACTCGTTTCTTTAAAGAAATGCTTCTTATCGATAATAGTATTATCACCCAAAATTATTTATTAAAAAAAAGTAAAAATATTTTTAGACAATTACAGAAAATATTTATTTATCATTTTTGTAATTAAAAAAAATATTTGTACTCTTTTTAATATGTTGTTTCAGATAAACAATAATGTTTATTTGTAATTTGGAATGTGCAAAACAAAATATAAAAATTACAAATAAATACATAAAAGATACACGTTTTCTTTCTCTCAATTTCAAATATGGATTAATAGACGTGACTTTTGATGAATAGTAATTAACCTGCAGGCGGTGGTAAGGTGGGTTGTGGCGCAGGTGAGCTTCTAGGTGCGTGTCTTAGATCCAATGCCGCCTCATTGGATATTCTAGCGTCTTCGACGGACTGTCGTGGGCTCTGCAACCTTTGATGAGGTGATTGCAATCTGTGGTGGGGAGATTCCATTGTGAGTCTTGCTTGTTCCAAGTGCCTATGTTCCGCCGTGTTAGAATGCGGCCTTGACACCTCGACAATCGAATTCGACGGCGGTCTAGCCTGCTCGATTCTTGGCGAAGGCGAGGGTGGTAATCGAGGTGAGACGCCAACCGGTCGACTTTCCTGTCTGAGTTGTGGCGTCTGATCGTTCGTCAAGCCTAGAACTTGGGCAGCGTACTCGCCCTGAAGTGCCATTTCTGCTCCTGTGAATGGCCCGCCGTCGCATCTCTTCAACCAATAAATTCGCTGACTGTGAGGTCTAGCTTCTCGTTCGTAGCTCTCCCACTGTTGTAACAGCAGAATGTAACATAGATTGCAGGCCTTGACAGCACCGCTTCTAACACCATCGCCGCGATAGCCATTTGGCGGCTCATGTGATTCAAGAAACGGAAAATAGGGCTCATTGGGCGAACCACCTGAACTTGGTTTCACTCGTAACCAATGTTGCTCGCTGTGGCCCACGGCGCCGCAGACGAAGCAGATTCTTACTCCTCCGCCGTCCTCGAGCGGATTAGGCTGTGCATTCGTGAGCGATTGCCCCTCAAGTCCCGAATCATTCTTCACATATAATTTGCTTTCCATCATGTCAGGAAACCATTGGATCCTTTTTTAACGCCCTCTTATATCTTCGTGTTTGGCACGCATGTACGATCAGAAATCACAGTGATTGATAGAGCTTCTATCTTTTGTGTATATCTGAAAATACAGAATTAAGTTTATAAATAGATTATATATGGTATACATTTGTGATTCTAATATATCATTTACATATATATATATATATATATATATATATATATATATATATATATATATATTTGTGTAAGTTGACAGATACACAGAGAAATGATTTCCTAATTTATCAATCGTTTACTATAAGTACAAATATATATATACATATATATATATATATATATTTGTACTTATAGTAAACGATTGATAAATTAGGAAATCATTTCTCTGTGTATCTGTCAACTTACATAAATGCATATTGAGCTCATATGCGCAAATAAGATTATTCGAGTGCAAATGTGACATAATTTTCTAGATTATATCACTAAATATCTTACGAAATAATAAGCAAATTTGCAACAGTCATTGATACATTTAAAATTCATAAAGTAAGTCTCGTTTCAATAACATCAAAACTTTTAAAAGTAATTATGCTTTAAACATAACTGTTTGAACAGCAAACTATTTACAATCTTCAAAGAATCGTAGCACAATCGACAAGAATTCTTTGTAAAAATGCAAGAAGAGAACAAGAATTTTTTGAATTAGTTTCTTTGCATTCAGAAACGGTGTAGTTATACTATAATCACTCGTGCCACGGTTCACTGAACAATTTGCTGTTTATATTACTTGATAATAAGTTGCATTCACTGCTGCAATAAAATTGCAACACATTTTGAAAGGTTTATCATTTTCAATTCCTTTGCGCACAATGTTCTCAATATCAATACATCTATAACTCATTATCAAGCAGCGTACAAGAACAGAGTAACAGTAATTCGTGTGCAAGTATCTGGTAAACAGACAGTCCCACAAAGTGGCGGTGATCAACAGGCGCGTTGAAAAGAAACCATTCGTAAAATCGTGGCGATACCGCAGTATTTTATCCGCGGCATCTATCCGCGATGCATTTAGACTGTCGCCGACAGGCATGCGGTATATTTTTGGAGCATCGCTACATCGACGTTTACCGAGCCCGACCAGAGATCAACTTCTCGGTACATCGGTAAGCGAGGGTTAAGAAATCGTCGTTCAAGGAGAAGCGTGTGTCACCCGTGTGTGTTTGCAACAGCGGGGAAGAGGAGAAGGGAAATTGGAACGCGGAGGAAACGCAAACGTAGGCGTGGAAGCGTTTCCTGATTGCGTCGGCGAACTCGACGAGTTGATCGCCGCTGATCGGTCGGGCCGTCGATGACAGCGGGGCGAGCGGAACGAGAATCGACGAAACGTGGTTCGCACACAATGGTGGTGATGAGCTTACTGCTCGCAACTCGCCTTCGCGAGTCGCGTCGCACGTCTTCGGCAATCACGCGTAGCCGACGGCGTTCGCGATCTCGGAACGCCGTGTGCGAGGTATTCCGGAGATTCCGGAACGACGGAGCGGACGAGCCAGCACGAGCTGGGCGGCGCGGTGCGGCGCGCCGCGTTGCGTTGCGTCGCGACTCGCATCCGTCGAGTGAATCTCGTCTCGCTGCGCCGCACTGCGCCGCGCCGCGCAATCCGGAGTCTCGCCGATTCCAAGATTTCGACGAGTCCGCGACCAACCTCTCTCGCTACCGAAATTACGCGCAATCGTGGCGGCCGTGATCGGCACGCGCGCCTCGGCCTGCATCCGTACATCGAAGATCGCTCGCCCGTGCCCAAAGCGTGCGGCGCACGACACTCACGTTCTCACAGTTCGGCAGAGCTGGCCACAACATCGCGTCGCTAATCGCTGCTCCTGTTTCGGCGGTTGCCGCGGCTCGTTCTTGCTCGGATAAAAACGGGACTCCTTTATCGCGAGCCCTAGTCCCTGCCATACGTGCTCGAGCGGCACACGATGCCGCGGGGTGTCACCTTCGTCGTCGCGCTGCCGGCCGTCTCCCTCATATTTATACGCGCTAATGCAGCCGGTACACGACCAATACCGAGCACTTGAACACGTATCTCCACTGTCACGCGTGACTGCGAGGTAACGACAGGATCGCTACTACGGGCGACTAGGAAAAATACATTTTCCGATGGCACAGCACCCGCGACTTCGCCCTCACTTCACCGCCATGTTGCAAAATCGCGATCCGTTCGTCCCATCATGCCACGCAGCTCCGTCATATGACAGCGCCGCCGGGACGGCCAATGGGAGCGCGCGATGCACGCGCGCCGTCGCGAATTCGCGACTGGACTGCCGCCAGTGAAAGAGCAGCGCGAAATTTGAAATTTATATCACACCTTGGTTTCATTGTGATCGGTGCGATACACTTTATGCTGAAAATACTTTGAAGCATTCTTTCATTGGTCAGTTTGTAAAATTCTTTCTTCTCATTGGTCAACGAAGCATTTGTAGCGTTAAGTCGATTGCGTCTCTAGAGTTAGTTATGCCATACAAAATATTTAAGTATAATGTAAACAGTAAGCGAACTGGCCAATCATAGTAGAGACGATAACATAAGCAGTAACAATTTCAACATGTTGATTTCTTTATTCTGCTTAAATTTTTTTTTGTATTTAAAGCCTTGTGTTAATGATATTAGAAATCAGTCGAAAAAAGATCGGATGAAGAAAGAATTGTGATTAATTACAATCATGTGATTAAATGGGATTTTTTAATTTTTTTCTATATCTGAGATTTCGGAAAAGTGTATTGTGAAAAGTTATATTGTAGAAATCTTCTTTTATTAAATACTTACACTTTAACATATAAAAAAGTATACTCCTTTCTATCTTCAGATAATTTTTTAAGGTATAATTTTTTTGTAATTCGGATAGCAATCTTAATCACACGCCTGTAAAATCGCATCTATCTTATATTCATACGAATTGATACTTACATCTCGAACTTTTAGGTTTTTCGAAAGCTGACTGAGTTAAAAATCTTTTTTTTATTATAATCTCTTCTCATAACAATCGTCATAGAATTTATTATCATTAATAACTGTTTTCTTTCATCAAAATTAACTTTTCGAAATATAAAGTTTAATCATGATAACGCATCCTTTCGTCAATTGTCATTATTAAAAAAATCATTTACTTAACAAGAAAATTTAATAAGTGAGATTGATTAGAAAAAATTTGTATTTAATAATTAAATTAAGTATTTTTTTTCCTATCTTCAGAATAAATATGATCATTTATTTTCTAATTTTTTTGCATTCATTGAAAATGATTGTGCCTCAAAGATCAATCAAATTTATTACTTTCAATAAGAATATGTATTGTCTGAGAGGATAAATATATGATATCGAAATGGTATATAAAAATAACACTCGCCATTCTTTCGCTATTATTAGTTGTCCCTCTTTCTGCGATTTCATGTCGATAGTATAAACTGTAGAACTTATTGATTAGTATTGCAAAAGAATTGCGTTTCGTGGAAATATCTCAATACTATGTCTTGATTTTTATTTGATTCATTTTTATATGTATCTTCATTTTTATTCAATACTACAGATAACACAAAGTTTGAAATCGGAACACAAGAGTCTAAAAGTTTTGCGAGAATTGTCTAAAAGACGTCTGTCCCGATTTTAGATTGAAAAATGCAGGTAGATGAAATCTGCCTCAGGCAGTTTCGTGTTAATACTGCCTGATTAGATAATAATTTTTTGATATTAATATTACGATCGCGATAATTTCGAAAATCGCGGTGTTAACGAAACTGCCTGAGACAGATTTCATCTACCTGCTTTTTTTGCACGATGTGTAAGTATAAGAAAGAAAAAAAGAGTAGATGGCTGCAATCCGTAGTACGAATCCGCTTTCTACGAACGCGCCGACAACCGAACCGGTCGTTCCACCGCGCGATGCTAATTTTTACGCTGACACACAATATCTGCTGAATAGAAGAAACCGAACGTGCGTGAGAAGCGTCGTGACAAACGTGCCTCTTACGAAACACTGAAACATTTCCCAACGAAATAAAATTAAACGGGAGAGTGTGATTTTAAACCTTTATCGCCCGGTGCGATAAATTTGCGCCTGTAATCATTTAAATTTAGCGTAATATAGACATATAATTAATATATTATATTAATTATACAAATATATAATTACACAAATTGTATATTTTTTATAATTAATATAATATATAAATACATATTATATATAAAATTATAATATATTAATAATATATTAATCATTAATTAAGAGGAAAATTTGTATAATATAATATTATAGAATAATACATAAGAAATTTCATAATATGTGAAATTATAGGACAATTGTTTGTATAAGGATTAATATAGAGGGAAAATAAAAAAGAGAGGTAGTTCAATGTTTCACGGTATTTAATCAACAGATTGGAACATCGTATTGAACGCTAAAATTTACGTCTTGTAAGTTATAATTTCATATGTACGCTCGCATTTTCTCACCTCACGCATTAGGTGGAATTTTAATATAATACTAAAAAATAATTGGAAATACTTTAAAAATACTCTTTGCAAATGAAAAACTTTTAGAAATAACATTCACACACACACACACACACACACATACACACACACACACACACAC
>Ga0157364_1009405_pt1 | contig 10111 bp, 3 predicted proteins | sample AttsexASBM2_FD_111476 | JGI IMG/M metagenome (GOLD analysis project Ga0157364, IMG submission 111476) | Fungus gardens microbial communities from leaf cutter ant in Ribeirão Preto, State of São Paulo, Brazil - Atta sexdens ASBM2 | ecosystem: Host-associated > Fungi > Mycelium > Unclassified ... | reverse complement strand
TATTAAATTTGACTTAAATTTAGTTCAATATTACGAAGATTATATACTTTAATATAGAATCATTTAGTTTGAATCCAAGCAATTCAATTACAGAAATTGGTTGATTTATATTTTGATACACGTAGAATTGAAAATAAAATGTTATTTAATCCAAGGAATTAGATTATTGTTTCTCCTTTGATATCTAATCTATGTACTATATATATTTAATTAATTTTTTGTAGAATTCAATTATTTTTAAATAATTCTAACAAACACCTAAAAAAATTCGAAGAAATGTTTTTCATGAATCTCTTGTTTTTATAAATATCTACTATTTGACTCGGAGAAAATTTTAATTTAATTTTAAAAAAGAAAAAAGAGAAGTTAAAAATAAAAATTGACAGACCACAAAAAGAAACGAAAAATGAGAGATATTGAAAATTAAAAAAATGTACGACTAGTGACGGCTGCCAACAGTTAATCGAATAATTGATGCATTGCGGGTTTGATAACATGAAACTTTCCGTAACTAAATCACAGTTTCGTGTCCGGTTGGTGTTAACGTTTCATCGATCTTGTGACTCTGGTGTTATAGAATGGATGACTATGGATACATCCGATCATCATCGTACTCATAAAAGCGTGAAATCCTTTCAGGTAATATTTTGCGGTTACTAAAAGTCACTGTGCGATGGCAGCTCTGCTAGAGCATAAAAGTTTTCAAATGTCGTATCCGACTATTCATTTGATAACGAATGAATGGATCGATATGATTCTTTGTATCAAATGACGCATCACTTCATCGCTTTATCATAGTAATTACATATATAAATAATATTTTCGGAGAATCTGAAAAAATTTTTATTACATTTATTAAAAAATAATAATAATAATATATAAATAATCTTTTAAAATATTTAATATTTAACATTGTAGATTAAATTATTATATCTTTAAAATATTTAACTTTTATGAAAACTTTTACTTTATATTTTCCGAAAAGGATGTAAGGAATTATATTTTAAATAGAGATTTATCGCATAATGCAGTATTCGAATTTGATATATAATATTGAAATCTCGAAAAGTTAGTTAAAAGAATCTAAAATTAGTTAAGAGAATCTAAAAATTGCACTAAACATTAATTCGTCATTGCTTATATAAGTACGCTCAACTGCTCTCGAAGTAGTTGATATTTTTATTTAAAATAGCTTGTAGAAAGTATTAGAACAAAATTTCCGCAATGCATTGATTTGTGGCATATCGACTTCTTACCTAATCAGCATCCCGATAAAACCACAAGCATCCATGAAAATGATCCTCCTAAGGCATTCTTGTTCGTAGAATCGCAGTTAGCATTTATCGCGGCGCTATTACCGTGAATACGGTGTGAGTTAACGATAACGACGTGTTCCGGCCTCTCGTCAAAGAATGAGAATAGACGCGTAAAATATTTCAACAGAAATCTCGCTTTTCTTGACGATGACGGTGATAACTCCGGAAAAAGAGGAACGTCAAGGAACGACATCCTATCGCCATTCGGCGATCCGTCGAATATGATTACCCCTTATCGGCAATGCGCGACCTTAATAGTCTCGAGGAAATTTTATCTTCTAACGTAACGATTTAATATAGTCATCGATATCATGTCAATGTCTGCCGCCTGTCCTAGTTAAGTCAACGGAAAATTTTATGGCCGGCTAATGCATTCTTAACCTTCCATCTGAATTTATTCTTTCTAAAGCAAATGACAAGTATTTTTATCGTATAATTTTAAAAGATTTATCTAATGAAAGATAAAGCAATATAATAATAATAAGTTTTGTAATTATTTAGTTTTATCTTATTTTATCTTAAAAAGATTCACAATTAACGCTTAATACACACGATGATTTTTTAATTCTTTACTACATACGTTTGTGTCTAAGGATTAATTTTCATCATTTTTACAATTATACAAAAATTATTAAGTGATTTACAGAAAGACCGATTTTGCTAAAATATCTAAAAATTTAGCTAGATACAAATCTGAATTTTATTAAAACTTAAGCATGATGATGAGCAATGGTACCTACAAAAAATTTTGTTATTCTTCAAGCAATCAGCTTGAGCGTCCACATAATCATTTTAACACGATCCAACAAAATTTATTTTCAGATCTATATATAGTTAAATTAAATATTTTAGCAATGTTCTTTCCGCGTTGTTACATATATCTTAACATCTCTAAGAAGTATTCATAAAGTTTTGTATTAAAAAAAAAGGAAGACTAGAAATTATTATTTAATTAGAGGTTTTTAATACTTTAAAGAAAATTAATGTTACGAATAATTTAATCTTGTGTATTAAGGATTAAAATTCGAAAGATAATTAGATATATAAGTGAGTTCCTATAGTTGTAGTTCCACTATAGGCGTAAACAAAGATAGATGGTTTTCTTAATTGATCTGGCTGAACTATGCGGGAATGTTAGCACAGTAGTCTTAATATGTTATATTGATGATCGTTGGCCATGCCAATGGCAAGTTACGAATTCTGTCAAAGCGTTTCTTCGGACATGCAATGTCACAGAGAGAGAATCCGATTTACAATCACCGCTTCAAGTAGCTTCGAAGTTTCTGCAGGACCAAGGCGTTCGGGACAGTCAGAATGAGAATCCAATAATAGATCCTCGACACGAGTGAAGTTTGAGTGTCTGGAATCTTGTCGATGGTACACGAAGTTCCACAGAATCCCCTTGTTCATGGACGAGAAAGGGAGAAGGTTCTCGACCTTTCAGTGTTTCGTCAGTGCGAAAAGATAGTTCTTTTGTGACTGATCAAGAATTTATAGCTACCTCTCTCATCATCGAACAATTGAAAAGTTAAAATGTTTTTAAACTAACAACAACGCTTTTACGGTTTCTTTTTGATCGTTTATTTAATTCGTGACTGAAAAATTTCGTAAAGAATTGAATATAAAACAAAACGCGATAAATTCTTGTAAATCTTTAATAAACATTTCGTAAAATTTTTCGAATGTCTCATCTTTAGTTAAGAATTTTTGTTGATATAATTATATATACATATAAGTAGGTATCTGTTATGATTTTACCATTTAACCAAGTTTCTGAATCTGTTAAACTCTGCTTGTAATATAATTGTTTTCTGCCGAGGCAGATATTTCATGAAACTAATAGATAAACAATTTATCTCTGCTCGGAAGTGTTTCGGTAGCAATCTGTCACATTGTTCCAGAACATTATCCAGCGAATTCCTTCGAGAGTTAGCCAAATTTGATGGGCGAAGTTTCACCATTATCCCTCGTTTTAGCCATTGCGAGAATATCTAGTACGTGATAGAGTCTATTGCTTTCGATTCTCCGTCGAATCTAGATAATCGCGGCGTAAGAATAAAACGTCTCAATAATTTGTTATTATCCCATAATTACAGCACACAATAGCTTCGTCAAGAACTCGATGATGTTAGCACTTTTATTTCGATAATACGAATATTCCGTTTAAGCAGAATTAAATTATAAATGAAATATAATTTTACATAATCTTCACAGAGTAGAATTATATTTACGATAAATTTGGTTCTGATTATTTCGAATAACTCATTTTGTAAGTGATTGCATAATATCCATTACGCTTATCGATGTTTAGTCAACAAATTTATACATGTAATCCTATCATTATTTTATTTTATAAGGATTAATTGAACAATAATATAATTTTATAAGTTTATAATATTTTATCGTATTTATATAAAAAAATATTATGTTTTGCATATAGTGCTAAAATTAAATGTATATTTAATTTAAAAATTAACTTTGAAAATTTTATTCTTCTTTATATAAATAAAAGATAATATAATTATCTTTTTAAAGGAACGATAAAAAATTTTTAGCTATTATTTCAGAAATCTTGTAAAATTTATAATTTATTACTAATTTAGAAACAATGATGAGTTGTTGTTTATATGACATTTTCATTCACTTCAAATGATTTTCATTTAGTTTTAACATGACACTTTTCATAAATGTGTGAGGAATTTATATGAGCTCTATAAAAGTAATAAAAAAATTCTCGTATATGACGATGAAACGGGTTAATGGTGAAATTGCACGCGTTCGAAAAAAGCTGTACGCAATTATCGTCAGAATAAAAATTCCATTGACGGAAAAGCAATTTTCCGCGAAAATCAGTACGAATTTATACGGGATCTTGACGTCTTTTATATGTTGCCCTGTTCATTAAAATTATTTGATGTTCCTGCCAAATTAATTGAAGAACCTAAGATAAAGTTATGAAGGCATAAATTATCCGTTGATAATACACTATATAATGCGTGCAACACAAGAAGTTAATATTTAAGTTAGAAATAGATAGTGTATACGGAAAAGACGATTTTGCTGAAATATCTAAAAATTTAACTATACAGGTTTTAAGGATATAGGTCTGAAAATCATTTTGTTGTCAAAATAATGTAGAACGCAAACTTTTTATTTGCTAGAACATCAAAAAACTTTTTACAGTATTACTCATCATGCTTGAGTTTTCTATCTAATTATTTTAATGGCCCAACAAAATTATTTTTAGATTTATATAATTACATTGAAAGAGCAATTTTGCTGAAGAATTTAAAAATTAGTTAGATATAGATCTGGACAATAATATTGCTGGATAATCAAAACGATTAGAATGAAAAAACATCGTTAGAATATCAAGATATTTTACAGCATTGCTTATTATGCTGAAAATTCCTGCAAAATTATTTTCAGATCTGTATCTGTATCAAATTTTTAAATTCTTCAGTAAATTGCTCTTTTAATTTAATATTTAATTTAATTCTTTAATTTAATTTTTTAGATACTTTAACAAAATTATTCTTTCAGTATAATAATAATAATTATTATTATTATAAGATGACGCTTAGTTTTTTGATACTTGATAAAAGATAACTCTGATTTTTGCACGCATATGCGGTCTTACATGAAGATGCTCAAATGTCGTCGTTTCGATATGCCATGTACCTACAGTATGTACATACGCATATACACGCGCGCGTGATAATAAAGGATCGAGCCATTTCATCGATGCTGATTGTTATTGTCGTATACTCGTAGACGCCGCCTGAAGAAATCTGATTGGTTCCACCGTAATCATTCGTGCCGCGAATCTCTGGCGAACGATCAGGAAAATCACGGCGAGGTAACGAGATTCAACGCATCGCTTTCTCGACCGGAACCAGATTTCCCTCGTATCTTCTCACTTGTATCTGCGAGGTTGACTGCCAACCGGTCTGATTGAAAATACGTGGGAGCAAATACAAGTCGTGATCTCACCGCGACCGTGATACTAAATTTCGTTTAATTCGAATGGCTGGAACGGAATCTCTTCTCCGAATTTTAAACTTATTTGAGAAGAAAAGATAATTTGATTGCGAATTACAGATTATCTTAATTTTTAAAGGATTGATATTGTATCGAGCGGAAGTTTATCATATGCATTACCCGAGGCGTTTATTGTATAGTAATATGCATTCGTTATGAGATAACATCCGATGCAATTCTCGGAGATACTTCGCGAATGGCGCAGGTGCATTCGCATCGCCGGCTTATGTCGTGTGCTCTAACGACGGGGGAGAAGAGACGGTGCCTGGCAACTGGAGTACATATCTTGCTGGTTCTTCTTATCTCTGGCTTCGAGAGTTCCCAGCCAACCGTCTCGTCATAACTGCGGTAGTTATTGGACCGGAAATGGCGGTCGCGCTCGTCCAATTACGGCGCCCGGCAATCTTCCGACCAATGCCGTTAAAACCGGGGATTCCCCGTGGTACATAAGGCACTCACACTGCCGTCGCCACCGCTATATTCCGAGCTTCTCCGCAAAAACGGCGGGAATCTTTGGAACTCACCGAGCGGATGTCCGACTCACCGAAATGCTCGCCATCGTGCTTCACGGCATTTACCCGATCCGACCAACGTCAGGTTTATCGATGGGAAGCACGTGTGATGTTCTCTTTACGGATGGCAGAACTTTCGAGAAACGGAATTGGCTTGATCGAGGAAAACATCACACAGCAGAAAGAATATATCTACAGTCCGCTGTTTATTTTTAACAATTTCTCGATTTCTCAACGCGATTTCATTACCTATAATAATTATATTGTATAACAGGTATTGTTAGTGGTATTCCGCGCACGAAATTACGTACGTTTGTGTACGATGAATGGATACGAGCAATCACGATGAACAGTATCATCAAATGCGCCGTTTGTGCACGAAGGCAAATGCTGTGCTCGCGAAAATTAGTAAGTGGCGTATCATCCAGCGGTAATCATTTAAATTGCAGTAATTTCGTATGAGGCAGTCAAAAATTGCATTTCTAATTCCGGTTATTTAAATTTAAATTGAAGAAACACGGCATCTAAATGTTACACATTAATGTACGCAAAGTTATACATTTTGTTTTAATTCTATATATTTTAAATTTATTATCGATATTTATCGTAAATAGAAGTTAGACAATGTCTATATTCATTTCATTTTTAAATCGGAATATTATTTAGATTTAATGCTGAAAATGTACAAAATAATACACGTTCACTGCTCAAATATTGAATGATTGTAATTGACTTGTTCATTTCCCATAGAATCGAAATAAGGAGTAAGTTTCCATTCTCTTATCCTCTGGGATATCCGTTTTTTTTTATCCGTTTCAAGGTTGAGGATGAGTTTATTCTTAATTCTCTATCTGACAAATGCCAGGAAATTGTTTCCTCGTGAACGAAAGACGCACAGAGAAAAATGGTTGAGTAATTCTTACCTTAAAAGACTAGTAAAATATTCTGACTATTTTTGTCAAACTTATGACAAACTTTACTTGCTTGAAAGTAAAAATATTGGAAACGTAAAGTAAAAAATACATTACGATTATAGTAAATCTTTAGTAGTTATTATCTTACAGTAAATTAAAAATCATATTATTCTCAAGACTGATAAGCACGAACAATTCTCAAGATTTTATACATTTGTATTTTTTACCGCGCAGTAAAATAAATTTTGTCAGCGCTGAGACAAAAAATACTCATCGATAAAGTAAATTTTATTGAAATGTACGGCAATTTATAGATTTACTTTACAAAATGTGAAAAGTACCTTTTAATATGCAGGCAGGATCATCGCTCATTTACCAGAAAATTAAAGTAAATTTTACATAAATGGGCGCTGTCCCTACATGAATCTGCTAATTCCATTTTATTAGAATTCTAGCACATATTACTTTATATTTTTTTCCTGTGCGGATTTGAACATGATGTCTAGAAATTTATATTTCTTGATTTCCTTCGAATGTCTATATGATTTGACAAAAATCGCGAAATTATCGTAAACAAAAGAGCAATTCGAGAATCGGAACCATTTAGTTTTCCAATCAGAGTGTGATCTAAGTGGCTGATGAGAAAAGTTTGCTTCAATTTCTGCAATTGCATCGAAATTGCTGGGTTGAAAATGCTCTGGGCGAACGAGCACGACTAGCAATTTTAGCAGAGTGAAATTTTATTGTATTAAGTTTATATTTGCGTACAACGATGATTTAAAATTTGGTCATGGTTTTGTTGAATTTTTTATACTTTTTTTCTAAAAATATTATTGCTTTAATATTGAATAATATTGTAAAAAAAAATTGAAACGTGTACAATTGTAAAAGATATTAAGTGAGTAAAGATATTTGGCTTTACTTTTTCATTTTTTTAGATATTATTCAAGTATTCTTAAATTTTAAACGATTTTATCTAAAAAAACTTCATTATTAGATACACTAAATTAAATTTTAAAAAATCCAAAGATTTTGTAATAAAATTCTTTAGATTAGATTAATAAATTAAAGAATTCTGGTAATACGCTCATAAATTATTTTAAAAAATAGTATTAAATCTAATTTTGGAAAAATAAAAACTTTCCGAACTTAATTTTCAACTTTAAGTTTATGCTTTAAGCTTTTGACACAATTTTATATCAAATTATTATTCAAATTATGTCATTCATTACTTCATGTTTATTATAATTCGCACCTGTATTTGATTATCGTTTTTTTTTTCTTATCTCTTTGCCTTTAAGCACTGTCGCAGAACTCGAACTTGATATCAGCCTTGATTCAGGAGAAGAACTAACCGTAGTCCGCATTGCCCGTAAGTTACACGAAAGTAATCTAACTTTCGATAGGTATACCTAAGGAGAACTTTACACATTGGCCATTCCACGTAGCCAGCTACTCTTTAGAGTTACTTCACGCGGATCGTACACCGCACATCTTGCGGTATATATATCGATTTCTCTTTCACCATGGAGCATTAGTAAACATGTTTGAAAGTGGGTGATCGCGTACGTATGCGACCTTAATAGCGCGTGATCTGCAGCGATGGGCAACTTTCTATCAAAAATTGCTCGCGATCATTACCTCTTTCACGATATACTAGGCGCGATAACAACGCGTGAATGTGCGATTTTACGACCGGATTACGTTTCATTAGGCGATATGCGTTAATTGCTAGCTGCTGGAATATATCTTTCTCTTTTCTTGCAGGAATTGGAAAGTTCTTGTGCTCCCTCGTGCGTGATGAGCCGTGGGTTGCATTCAGTTTTAATGCCGCGAGCATTACGCTTATAACTCTATAAAGTGCATGATTATGACATTATTATCTATAATATTTCACTCGAGTTGCGATGTTTGTTGACAGATAAATGCGTAAAGTGAAATGCCATAGAAACAGCGATAATATTATTTAATGTGCGATATAATTAAAATAAGTAAACGAGCAAGTTTATATTTCATGATATTTAGCACTAATGTTTGTTAGTTAGCAATTAATGTTTTTTTTATTTATTATTACAATAATTGTATTAAACTTGCTTCTATTAAATAACATGATATACCTATTAAGCATGAAAGGTACAAGGGACAGATTGCAGTTACGCAATGCAAGATACTGAGATACCGTGCTTTAGACGGGAATAAATCCGTAATGTAATCTCGTGAATCACGAAAGCGATACGTGCGGATCTCATGCGGCATTGCGGTTTCGAGTGTACGCAATCAGAGCAATTTCCCTTCCGAAGAGGCTTAGGAGAGACATCGAGTGAAACGGATCACGTCGATTGTCCCAGTCGAATCCACCGCGGATGTCGGGCGGACGGTTGATGAGTACCGGAAGTTTCACTCGCTCAGGATCGTAGTAAAACAACTTCCATCGTGACACCTCAAAGCCTCGCCTGTCGTCAAAGGAACACTCGTTCCCTATGGAGAATCGAGACGGGCAGTAGAGGTTCCTAAGTAGAGTGCTTTGTGCTCCTTGGATTTACGTGCGCTCCCAGAAGCTTTCGCGCTCTCTCTCTCTCTCTCTCTCTCTCTCTCTCTCCTCCCCCTCCTTCTCCCTCTCTCTTTCTCTCTTTTATTCTCTCTTTTTCTCTTTTACTGTCTGAACTCTGCCCGCAGTTACTTATAGTTATCTCGTTAAAAGGCAAAGTTAAATTATGGCCGATGGACCGTATTTGCCGTCGAAGCGTAACCCTTGAGATTTCGAGTCTTACGGAAAATAATGGCCCGCAGGGAAGACAGCCTCAGCGTTCCGTCAATCATTTTTAGACATTATGTAATTGTTATCCGTGAAAAGCTAAAGAAAAAATATGAATGAATAGAATATTTGTCTTGAAAAAAGCCTGTAATTCCTTTTTTAAAATAAAATTTCAAGGATTCTGATTATATATAATTATATACATATAAAGTGACAAGGAATTTTGGTCACAAAGTTTTGCATTTTTCAAATCATTAGTAACGTATTTGCAAAAAAATATTGGGTTGTTAGTTAAATTTTATTAAATACCAAAAATAATTAACATTTAAAATAGTCATTTTCAGCTTTGATATAAGCTTTAATATAACATTATAGCTTTAAAGCATTTCACATTAACGATAGCTGCGCATATTTCTACGGATAAATTTTCCCAAGCAGCCAATAGAGCGGTCTTCAGTTCACTAATCGATGATCTATTGATGCAAAGTTTTTTTAGTATTTAATAAGATGTAACATTTCAGAAGTCTTTTTTTTTAAGTGTTCAAAGTAAAGTGTCTGTCATCAGAATGATGT
>Ga0157364_1009404_pt1 | contig 10111 bp, 6 predicted proteins | sample AttsexASBM2_FD_111476 | JGI IMG/M metagenome (GOLD analysis project Ga0157364, IMG submission 111476) | Fungus gardens microbial communities from leaf cutter ant in Ribeirão Preto, State of São Paulo, Brazil - Atta sexdens ASBM2 | ecosystem: Host-associated > Fungi > Mycelium > Unclassified ... | reverse complement strand
GGGAGAGGGGGGGGGGGGGGGGGAGAGAGAGAGAGAGAGAGAGAGAGGGAGAGAGAGAGAGAGAGAGAGAGAGAGAGAGAGAGAGCTTTTCCGACGAGATTCAGGTTTCGCGAAAATTCCGAAGAGAGCCCCGCGAAATTGTTTCATAACTTGTGGGTGTTTATGGCGCACGAAAGGGAAGATGCGAATTGAGCGAAGTTAAAATAAATATGTATATAGTTACTTTAGTGGAAAATTCTTTTAATTCGGTGGAAAGTTTTTAATAATATACACAAAATCATGTGCTAAAGAGAGTATTACTATACATATATTACATATCGATATGGTATATGTGCCTTGCGTAATGTGTCTATATATCTAAAAAAATGATATTAAAATACTAATATATATAATTTACGTTGAATTATTTAAGCATTAAAGATCCAGTTTCGATCGTTATGGGCATTTAATTTCTTGTATTAAAATACAGCACATTCTAAGGAAATTTAAATGCATATAAATTACTATATTATTTATAAATAAAACTAAAAATTTTGATATACGAGGCGATAATCCGATAGTATTTATTCTTAGATAAGCTAGAAATTAAGTAAATTGATCGACAATTAGATTAACATTATACATATCAAGAAATATATATATAATAGAGCCTTCTACTCATCTTCTTGACTATTAAACCATCCTTTTATATATTCGATTTCTTTCTATTTATAAATAAAAATTATGCTTCTAAATTTAAAAAGCGAATATTCAATTATCGTTCACCGTGACCACTGAATGAAGAAGATGTTAATACTGAAGTAGTAGAAGTAGTAGTAATCGGGACAATAAATTATTGCACCTGCGGCGATTAATCATACGGTTCAACCTATAATTATTGCCACATCCAATACGGTACAAACCGTGGGTTAATTATAATTCCATAAAAGTTATTTTAATAACGGCCTTTTTAATCGATAATACCACGTTTTGTGGAAAACTCTCTCATTAGTATACGACAATATTTCAATCGCACTGGATAATTCAAATCGGAAGGGTTCGATTATATTCAAAGACTGTATTCAAAATGAATGAAAGCATCGATCCTGTTAAAAATATCGAAGGAAAATGTCAACAAGTTTTTAAATTTTGAATGTACATTGCCATTAAAAAATCAATATTAGAAAGTATTCTCGTAAACGCTATTTCTAAAAATGACTTAAGTGTAAGATCTATCTTCTCAATTTTGAGAAAATGTTGATTTTTTTTAATGGCAATATACATTCAAAATTTAAAAACTTGTGAGATAAACGTGGTTTTCGTGCGCATTTATACATCTTTCTAAGTTTCGTGTTCTCATAAATATAATTTTTACATAATTTTTTTATTTTCTTCTTAATTAAATTATTTTATTTCACTTTCTCCGATTATTATTTTAGCTTCTCGTCAAATATTTTGACATATTTATTATCCTTTACTCTTTCTTGTTCTTAATAAATGTTACAAATGCATTTTCGTATGTGCAATAAGCAACTACCTTCGCCGAAGTGTTATGTAAGGTAATACGCAGTGGGATCTTACGATGGATTCTAGACAAACGCATAGCAGAGAACAAAAAAGGATTTGAGGATCTCAAAGACCGCGACCAGGCTGACCGCAGAACTATCTCGCGAAAATCATCTTGTGTGCACCGCCAATTTCGCATCTCGTGCTAGTTCCCAAAGACATGATTTAATTATCTCTCTCAACATGAACATCGTGAGAAAATCGTTTCGTGCTGACAAAAAGGTGACATTCTTCGTGTTTCTGTCTTCGCGAAGTCAAGAAATGCACCGCCGGCGATGCCCCAATATGCCGTAATTGTTAGGAGAGACTACTAATTATCGAGCTTACTAAGATAATGTCGGTTTTTGTAAAATTATCATTTGACTTCGAGGATTCCCATTTATTTTATAGCCATCATAAAACACGAACTTATCCCATGTGATTCAAATACGAATTAATAAAGAATAGATATCTTTTTTTTTAAGTTTACTTCATAGACAATTTTTATTATATTTAGAATTATTCCTATCAAGTATTATACAAATTATGCTCGCATCAAGTATTATACAAATTATAAAAACTTTTGTTGATATATTAGTCAATAATTAAAAAATTCACGTAACAATGCGGATGTAATTTTATTTAGCTTTAAGAATGATAAATTCAAAGGACCGTTTAATCGTAACGCTTTTTCCTTATCTATCTGCTCTTCGAAGATAATCTCATTTTCTTTTTTTTTTTATTACCAGAATTATTATTACTTCGTTGCGTAGACAGTGATATTTATATCTGCGCATTGCACAAAAATGTGAAATATGTAATACCTATTATCGTTTCAAAACCGCGAGACTGTGATAACGAAGGGAATGAATTTTCGGCGGAAATTCTGGGCATGAAGTTTCCGTACGAAGATTTATCATTTCGCCGCAGTCGCATTAGCGATTCTCGAATTCCGAAACGCATCTGCCTACGGCAGACACATTGCATCGTGCATGTAAAATTGCAAACTGTATTTATCGTTACCGGTGCTTCCGATTGTACGGCGGAAAAAAAGAAAAAAGAAACACGATGGAAATGATAATGATAATTGTGATAACGCGATGCCGTTTCATCTCATCCATTTGTCGCGCGGATACATCATTATTATTTAGTTAATAACGTAACGACAATTTCCGGTTAATTATAGCATAATAAATATACGTTGATTGTAATATGTCGTTTTGCCGGATCCTCATCTATCAGCACGAGCGTCGATATACTGTAATTTATTATTTATAATTGCGTGAAATTTAATGGCGCCCATAATAAGACCGTCCGCTACAAAAGGGTGACAAAAACGATCAACATGATATGATGTCATCATTATATGGATCTCATATTATTAACCATTGTAGGAAATAAAAAATGCACAAATAAATCGTCCAATTATTTATAAAGATTCGTTTTTTTATCAAAATAATAAGATAAATTTTAATTTTTTAAATTAAATCTTTTCTTTTAATTTTTATTTCTCTTAAATTAATATATAAATTATATAAATATATAAAAATTTATAAATATTTTATAAATCTACCTCCTCGATATTAAATATATAAAGATATTTAACATCGAGGGAGTAGATTTTTTTATATATTTGTCTCTTATAAAATACTTTCTAGTTGCATATTTAACTTCAAAATAAAAATATTACTTAATTAAAAATATTACTAAAATTAAATTAAAACATTATTCACTTTATCTTAATTAAACTAATATGGTTATTGGACAACCATGTTAAAATTATCAAGACATCTCTGCGGAAAGTCTTTCTTACTTAAAAAGATCCTCAATTTCCTTATTCAGTTAAAAAGCTCACTAATGACATAGCGACTACGACTTTCCGTGCATTTATACCTATTCACGTTCGCGATAAAAATAACGTAGTTCGTCACGGAAGTGGCTTCCGACGCGACCATATCGTTTTCACGAGGAAGGGAGGGCATGTTAAAACGTGTTAATCAGCCATTCGGTTCAAGCGCGGCTAATCAGTTGTCGACGGAAAAATTCCCCGGATGATTAAGTACTCTCGTCAGACATATGCACTCTGTCGCTTCCTTTCCCGGCCCTCCTGATCCACGTGCGTTTCCCTGAAACGACGTCGACAACGATAGGCGACCCGCGACCCCTCGATACCTCTTATGGCCGGCAGCCCTTCGCCAGTTAATTTGTCGACGGCGTGACTTCAACCGCCCTTTCGAGCAGCTCTCGATTTTTTGTGTGACAAGAGAGAACTCCGGGAATCGTTAATGCAACTTTTTTATATCAAGGGAAAACGCCGCGGCATTGTTGGAATGAAACTTCGACGAGTATCGTCGGGAGAAGTTTCGCTATCTAATTTCGACATTGACAATGAGTTCGGCAATCTGATCTCGATACGAAAAAGAAGAGAAGTTTTGCAATCCTGAACATTAAACGCACAAAAAATATCGGATTAGGATAGTTTTAATGAGCAAGAAAATTTCTACAATTCTATTCTACCGTACTGCTATAGTTAATTTAGTATATTCGAAACACTAAATATTATTATCATTAAAATAGTTTCAGGATCCAGTTCTTAGAAAGAAAATTTATTTTCTATCAAGACATCCATCTTTCCATCAGAGATCAAAGTAACCGCGATACAACCGATGTACTTTCGGATTCTGACAAATCGCGGGAGTACTCGCGATATTGATTAATTTCTCATGGACAATCGGCGAGTTTTTCGGACGCCTTTTTTTTCCACCGTAGGCCATTAGGCCCAGGAAGTGATTATCCGCAACGGGACGCTGTCAGAGCGGCGAGCAAAGACGGACAGCGAGCGGACAGCCGGCCGGCGAAATTACCGAAAAACTTGTTTCGCGGCGGACGAACGAACGAACGAACGAGGCCGTTACTGTGAACGCGTCCTCGCGTTTGCCCTCCGGTCGAGAATTATTACCGTCGTGGCGCATCGCCGACGACCACAGCGCGGCGTAATATTCTGACAAATGTCTACGAACGCGCCTCGTTATAATAAATTGATGATTCGGACGCCCGTCTTCGTCGAGCGACGCAAGGGACAAAGGAGGACTTGTTGGATTGTCCGAAAAAAAAAGTGGACAGCAACTTCCGAAATGGAAGCGAGTAATTTGACGAGTTCGCTGACGTTTTCGCTCTTTTTCGCGGAGAAGAGATCTTCCTGTTCCTTTGCTTTCTTCATAATCTGCGATATCGCACGATATCCTGTTACGATGCCCCGCCTAGTCTCGTTACTTACGTTACCAGCGCTTTCGGTTAAGAGCCTGCTAATTTCGATCAAGGCTTACATACCCCACACATAGTGAACGATTCGAGCCGCCCCGTCACTCAGCAATTACCATGCGTAATTAACACGCTCCGCTTTACGGTAAAAGAATAAAGGCTGGCATCTCACTGGAAACGGCTGATGCTTTTCCAGTTTGCGTTTCTGCTCCCTACCTATCCATCGGACACCGCGATTATCCCGCTCACCGTCGTCTTCGTCGTCGTTGTCGTCGTCGTTGTCGTCGTCGTCGTATGGATGAGATCGTGCAGAGTGCAGATCGTCCTGCCAGAAGACTCCTCCCAACTAAGAACGAGGGAAGGCTGCCGCGGCCGACCGGCAGCTTCCAACCCTTTGAAGACGTCAAGACGCAATCTGTGTCCGTCGCGAGAGCGAGAGCAAATCGACTTCCCATACACGCTCTCGTCGGGATAATTAATACTCCAATTTGCCTTCACTCCAGTTCCTACAAAGTTTCTCAGATGCTCTCTCGTCGTCTGTCCATCCGTCGCATCGGTCCTCGCGTTCTCGATTCTTTCGGGCGTCGCTCGATTCCCCCCGCGGCAAAAAGACGGTACGCCGTGTGTGAACAAGAGGTAGTAGAAGAAGAAGAAGAAGAAGAAGAAGAAGAAGAAGAAGAAGAAGAAGAAGAAGAAGAAGGAGAAGAAGAAGAAGAAGAAGAAAGAGAAGAAGAAAGAGAAGAAGGAAGAGAAGAAGTAGCAAAAGGAGAGACGGGCGTGTGGCATGCGTTCGTCGTACGGGACGTGTTATTAGCCTTGGCACTCTCCTTTCTTCCTTTGCTCCTTTACTGCCATCTCCTCCCTACTTCTATTCATCTTCTTCCTCCTCCTCTTCCTTCTCCTCTTCTTCCACCTCCCGTGACTTTTTCTTTTTTCTTCGATTTTCTATGCGGGGGCTAGAAACGCGTTTAATTAACATAGCTGGCGTGGCTGCATCCCTCTTCTCTCGGGTGCCGAGCAGCCAGTCAGCTTTTACGAGCCATTGCACGCATGATGCACGTGTATGTATTACGAGTGCCGCCCTTTTCCTCCGTCTTCTCTACTCTACTCTACTCTCCTCTCTCTCTCTCTCTCTCTCTCTCTCTCTCTCTCTGTCTCTCTTCACCGCGACGTGTGCACATTCAGAGTTGAAAATGCCAAGTACGATACTGGCGGGTCAGTATCAAACCATTCCTAAGAAGATTATAATGCGAAATCCTCCCTCGTGAAAAATTTCCTGCGAAAGTTTGGAGATTTTTGGGAAAGTGAGTTCGACGTGACAATGAGTGAAAGTCGTTTCTGATCGTGTGAGATGTGGCCAGTGATTGAAGACTTTCATATAAAAAAAACTTTTAGAAAGTGGATATATTCTCTGATGGTATATGTATACAGAAAAAACGGTTGTGTTAAAGCATCTAAAACTTTAGATGCTTTACTAATTTGAAATTTTGCATTTGAAATAAAAATATTTTGCAACATTGCTCAATATATTGCACATATAAAAAGAACGATTTTGCTGAAATAAAAAATTTAACTAGATAAAAATCTGAAAGTAGGTTTTTTGAATTATTAAAATAATTATGTAGAATATTAAGATAATTACTAGAATATAAAAATATTTTGCAACATTGCTCAATATATTTAAGTGTTCTTTATAATTATTTTAATGGTTCAACAAAATTATTTTCAATTTGAAAATAAATTTCAATTTAAAAATTAATTTGCAATTTAAAAATACTTTTTTTTTGTTAAACTATTAAAATAATTATATAAGACGCTTAAGTATGTTGCAAAATATTTTTATATTCTAGTAATTATCTTAATATTCTGCATAATTATTTTAATAGTCCATAAAAACTACTTTCAGATCTTTATCTAGTTAAATTTTTTAATATTTCAGCAAAATCATTCTTTCTATGTAATATAATAGGAAAATAAATATTTTTAAAGTCGAAATTAAGTTTAAAATTAATTGTTGATTCTTGTAAACTCTAAAACTCTTTAAAAAATAAGTTGGACTTTTATTTCTATTAATTTGATGTTTAGCATATTAATTATCGAGATGATTCGTGAAGAATTATATAATAAAAAAAAAATAAAATGACAATTCCTTAAAAGTAAAATTGTCAATCATTCTAAATATTTTGAGGAGAAAATAATTTATAGTCAGTGCATTGTCGGCAATTAAAATTCGAGGATTCTTTTATAAGGAGAAAACTTCTTCCGCAATAAAATGACGGGTTCGAGAATCAACGAATAGCGAATTTCTTTTCCATTGTAGGATATTTTCTTGAGTAGATATCTGCCTTGCGTGTCTCTAGAGTATGGTGAACTCGCGAGTCCGAATCGAGTAAAAAATTTAACGACCCCGAGTGCGCGAATAGGAACGAGATGAGAGTCGCGAGATGTTTCTCGCGGTTCTTGCGCGAACATCCGTATATGTTGCCTTGAAAGAATCAGCCAGGGTAATGTAATGGCTATACAACTCTCTCGCGATGTATTATGGAGCATGTATCTTGCGGCGCAAGTTGGGCTTTTGTTATATATTATAGGATTAAGGCTCGGGGCGACGAAATGAGGACACGACAAAGATATATAGTTTATAAAAAGTGTTACAATAATCAAGAAAAGATATCGTCATGATATATATCGTTGTAATAGTAAAAAAAAACTAGGGCAATATAATAAAATAGAAGAGTTACATGTACGTCACTGTACGTTATACTATGAAATATATAGCGTAGAAATCTAAGATATGTAATATTATAATTTATAATTAAAGGTTTCTCTCTAGCTTCATCGAGCGGAGGAAACCTCCTACCTCGTTCCGGAATCGCCAACACTTCTGATATAACTGCCCGCAGCAGATGATACAACGAATACGTGTGATTCATGTATGGGTGGAGTCTCAGCGTCTGTGCTTTTGTTTATTCCTCGTTTCACTCAGGATGACGTAGAGAGAAAGGAGTTTTGCTCGAGAGCAAAAACTTGGACAGGCCTGATACAAACAAACGATTCCACTTTTTTTAGCTTTTATACAATTGAAAATAATTGCTGTCGTTTCTTCGAAAAATATGTTAGTTAAATGCGTCAGTTCTGGAATTTTGATTGAAAAGATATTACATTGCTAAAAACAGGAGTTGAACAGTTCAAAGATAATTGTGGTAGTGCGTCCCTAGATAATGGAAATGTATATTAAAAGAAGAAAGCGAAGCCAAAGAAGAAACAAAAAAAAAAAGAAAAAAAAGAAGAAAGGTTTCAACTTATCTGTGTCATTTCTGAATTTCTTTCCTTCACTTATTTATAAATAATGAATAATTGATGAATTTAATGACAGATGGTGAATTAATAAATAATTTTTTTTATATTTAAAATTATTCTAAACAAATAAATAATTATTTTAACATAAAGTGTTTACTTCTTCAAATTTTAATATATACATATATGTGTGTGTTTGTGTATATGTGTGTGTGTGTGTGTGTGTGTGTGTGTGTGTGTGTGTGTGTGTGTGTGTGTGTGTGTGTGTGTATATATATATATATGGTAATTTCTTATAATGTTTTTCAAATCTTTAATTTTGATATCTCTAAGTGTAAAGTTCGACTTTTCTCATTTTGCAATACAGAGCAAAGATATGCCGCGAATGAGTGAGTGCATGCGTGCGTGCGTGCGAAATGTCCGGAACGCCATGTGTTCGTCCGAGACGGCGGATATAACGCACGCCCGCCCACGGAAATGCTCTTTTTGACGAATCGCCCGACTAATTCGGTGGTTGTCACCGCGTACGCGTAAAGATTAATGGCGACCACCTAGCCGTACCCGCCGAGAATTCCTCGGAATTCTTCGTTCCCTCCCATAGCCCAGAAAAGAGCTCGGCGAACCCTTGCTGTCTAATTGGGACTTTTAGGTCAACGATAATGACGACAATAATAGAGCTTTAATTTACTTTGACGACTTTGCACGCATTTTGCAAACAAGATAGCTTTTCATTTTTTTTTCAGTTTCTTATAATGCGTCATGACGTTCAACTACTTCTCTGGAAGATTTCGCGAATTAAAATTTTCATTTTGTAAAGTATTTATGACGAGCAATAATGCGTCAAAATCACATCGCTAAATATATCGTTAATGATTAGTTTGGATGATTACAATATAATAAATTAGAGATAGTCAGATAATGTTAATTTTAAATCAATGCTGTATATTATATAAACAATGATAAAAAACTTAACTGTGATGATCCATCCCAGGAGAATTCAAATGGTATATAAATTTATATCATAATATATGTTAATGCGAAATATGAACTTTGTGATAGTTTATAAAAAAAATTAATTTTCTATGATAATTAAATTATAATTCTTTTCTCACCGCACATATTCGACCTTCTATTATTCTTTTCCTCTCGATGGAACTGGTGGCGCAATCTCGCGCAAATATTCGAAATTAAGTGAGTTTAATTTTGATTCGCAAAAATGCTCTTATCACTTTACGGTAACTTCGAAATTTTTTGTTTAAGTTCAAAAATTTTTTAATGTTATTGAATAAAAGGTAACATCCCGAAAACTGTTATATATATATATATATATATATATATATGGACATATTTTATATATAATTGTATATGAAATATGTCAATTTTTTATATAATTATATATAATTATACATGAAATATTTTTTCCCAGGATCGCAATATTTTGATTTAGCTTCTTATTTAATGAATAAAAGCAAAATAAGAAATTTGGAACTTTTATATAAAGTAATCGTTTATAAACAATTTAGATTTGTATTTATAGCACAACAATTATAATAACATTTAATTGACCGTGAGTTTGTTATGACCAAATAACTATGTAGATTATGTAATTTATTATTACTCGGATTTGACTTCTAACACATTTCAGATGAGAAATTCAGAATTAATAACATGAGATCTAAAAGAGAACGCTAAGCTAATGTTAAATATTCATGAAATATTGATAAAATATTGTTTCTAAAGTTCCAAAGTAACATTCCAGCAATATTTTAGTATATCCTGAAGTATTTTACAGAAAATGTAAAAACGATATTCATGATTGGTAAAATATTCCATTTACATATTGTTCGGAGGATATTCCACATATATTCCGAAAAATTATAATTCTTTCAGAAAAATATCATAGGTCTTGAATTAATTTTTAAATAAAATTAGACTGTCAAGAAACACATTTCATTTACTATATGAAATAGAATAAAAGACGCAGTATTTGGCCGTGAAGGTATCTCTAAAAGAGTGAATAATGAATTAT
>Ga0157364_1009403_pt1 | contig 10113 bp, 9 predicted proteins | sample AttsexASBM2_FD_111476 | JGI IMG/M metagenome (GOLD analysis project Ga0157364, IMG submission 111476) | Fungus gardens microbial communities from leaf cutter ant in Ribeirão Preto, State of São Paulo, Brazil - Atta sexdens ASBM2 | ecosystem: Host-associated > Fungi > Mycelium > Unclassified ... | reverse complement strand
CCCAGTAATCCTGCAAGGTCAGGATCAGGCCCTGAAAGGTCTTGGTATCAAACTTTTGCATGTTGAGTTCGCACGCTATTTGGCCGGATGAAAAAAAGTGGCTGGTAGTATACCCCTTGACCGTCGGATGTGCAGCCGGAAATCAGCGTAACTGCTGCCTGCTCGGGAAAATCATCGTCAGCGTTGGGGTCAGTCATCCTCCTGCTGAGAGGCGAGCTGCGACAATGCCCGCCGATATTGCCTAGCAGAAGAGAAGCCCGCCGCCATGGCCGCTTTCTCTACCCCTTCGCCCTGCTGCAATCGCTGCCGGACAAGGGCCACTCTCAGTTGCCGATGAAAATAACCAACGCTGATCCCCAGATGCTGGGTAAACAATCGTGTCAAATGGCGGCTGCTGACATGTACCTGCCTAGCCAACTCAGCCAGCGGCCAGGATTGTTGTGGCTGCTGACTGATCAGGTCCTGGGCGCGATGCAGGGCAGGATGCAGATGATTACGGTATCTCAACCAAGGAGAGAGTTGTGGATCATCGCCGGAACGGCGGAACCACACCACCATTTCTCTGGCAACACTCAACGCTTGCTGCGGGCCACAAAAACGATTAATCAGATGCAGTGAAAGGTCAATACCGGTGGTGATCCCGGCACTGCTCCAGATACCGTTATCTTCCACAAAGATACGATTCGCCAGCACGTTGGCCCTTGGGGCGCAGGCCTGCAATCGCGCGATCACCTGATGATGAGTGGTACAGGCAATGCCGTCCAGTAGCCCCGCCTGTGCGGCCAGTAAGGCTCCGGCACAGATACAGACTAGGGTGATCTGCCGCTGGCGGATAGCCTGCTGCTGGCGAACCAGCCACGCTCTGGCAACCTGCGCCTGCGGGGTAGACAGTTGCTGTGCAGAGTTCTCCAACCCTGGAATAATCAGGATACTGCCTACTGGCAACACATCCGGTAGCGGTAAAATTCCGCTAAGTGTCATCTGCGTCGAACTGAGCACGCTCTCCTCGGGGCCGATATAATGTAATCGAGTCCCACTACCCACCAGACGGAGCGTCTCCGCCGGGCCAGTAATATCCAGCGCCATCACACCCGGCAAGGTCAGAAACCAGACAGAAAGTGTCATCCACAGGTGCCCTTAATAGAATGAGGTTAACGCGAAGTCTCCAGCCGTTGTAGGCACTCTTCCACCGTACAGACCGTCGCAAAACGACCGTTGAGCACCATTTCCGTATGCCACCTCAACGTCTCCGCAGAACAACAGACCCCCTGCCAGTTCATGGCAAAGGTCAGCATCGCCTCAGAAACAAACAGCACCTTAAAGCCAAGGTCACTGGCCACCCTAGCGGTCGTTTCACAACATTGTTCGGTACGCAGACCACTGATGATCAATTGTTCCGTATTGTGATCCCGTAACCACTCTAGCAGCGAAGAGTCTGTCAGGGCATTATGCACCCTTTTTCGCACCGTCACTGCCGCGTCATGGTTGAGAAAGGACATCCTTTTCACCCAACCAGAGGCCGGATCAAACGCCCCTGTCGACTCGTGGAATACGTCCACCACCGGGATCCCACGTTCGATACAGCCGCTAATTAATTGCGAGATACTGTGTTTAAACTGCGGGAAATCTTGCTCAGTCCAGTACTCTCTGTGTAAAAACGAGTCCTGAACATCGATCACGACTAACGCACTCTTCATTATTGTCTCTCCATCTACGAGGGGTGAAGACTCAGTATCGCGGAGCAGAAAGCGTCAGAGAATGCCAATTCAGGACAGGTCACTGCCTGGGACAGACCAGATCGACCATTGCCGTTATGGATGGATAAACGTTGGCACGTAGCTGACGGGGAAATTCACCGAACGGGCAATAAAACAGACCTCATGGATACGATCATGGAGCGCCAACGCCAGTGCTAAATCAGTATCTGGTGGTACGGTGATCAACGGCTGCAAGGTGGCCGATAAAAAGCGCCCAGCACCGCCCTTCAGGACTTCGCCAGTTCCTTGCGGACTGTCCTGATAGGCCAACACGGTAATACCAGCTTCCGACGCCAAATGGAGATACCAAAGCATATGGCAGGCAGACAGTGACGACAGCAATAAATCCTCCGGATTCATTTTTCCACTGTCACCGCCAAGCAGAGGATCATTGGAACAGTGGATCACTGCTTTACCGGGCACGGCGATATCCCAAGTTCGGTCATAGGCGCGATAGGAAGAGGTACCGCTACCGCGGTTTCCGGTCCAAGCAATGGTGGCTGAGTAGGTATGTTGCATAGGTTGCTCCGCTGTGGCTGGCATCCGTTGATGCCGAGAAGACAAGTCTGCCATATCGGTTCGTGCGACACTGTCATATTCCTGCGCTTAATCGACCTCCCTCACTGCTGTAGAGGCATTTAGGATGGCAGAAAATGTTTCCGGATATTAAATTTTCCTATGTTTCACAAAAGGCCGTGAAGAATTTGTACATATTCATTCTTAAATTATCTCCGGTTTACCCCACCTGAAAGCAGTAAACAATAAGATAACCAGTATTTAACATCCTAATTTATAAAGAGTAATAAAGCTGCCCTGGATGCTGCCCTGTCGAACCTTAACTGATACGCGTAACATTTGAGCAGAATTTACCAGTTAGACAAGCCCAATGTCGCTTCTATACTTAAAGTGTTCTGAAGAAAACTAGCCGATAAATCACCGCAATGTCAGCCTGAAATACGGCGATTTCAACGACGATTTATCAACTTGGCGAACTTAAATGGAGGAAATTATGGTTCAGAAGACAACAATTCATGCTCAGTCACAGACCTTACCTGGCAGCGATGAAAAACTGGAGCCAGCAGCGATTTTTATCCGTGATGATTACAAAGGCAGCGATAAGCTGGCGGGTAAAGTGGCACTGGTAACCGGGGGTGACAGTGGTATCGGACGTTCAGTAGTACAACATTTTGCCCGTGAAGGTGCGGATATTGCGTTTACCTATCTTCCTGACAGTGAAGAAGAAGCGCAAGATGCGAAAATTGCGCAGCAACTGGCTGAAAAAGAAGGCCGTAAATGTGTGGCCTATCCGGTGGATCTGCGCAGTGCCGACAGCTGCCGCGACCTGATTGATAAAGTGGTCAAAGAGTTCGGTAAACTCAATATCCTTGTCAACAATGCCGGCACCCAATACCCGAACGAAGATATCACTACCCTCAGTGATGAGCAGTGGTTGAACACGTTTGACGTCAATATTCATCCGGTGTTCTTCCTAAGCAAAGCTGCCCTGCCGCATCTGAAAGAAGATGATTGCATCATCAATACCACCTCGGTAAATGCCTATATCGGACCGCAAATCCTGCTGGATTATACCGCCACCAAAGGGGCGATTGTCAGCTTTACCCGTGCACTGTCTAACCAGATTGCCGCAAAAGGTATCCGTGTCAACGCCGTGGCCCCAGGTCCGGTATGGACACCGCTGCAGCCGGCGACCCTGGGACATCACAACCCGCAATGGCTGGAAGATTTCGGCCACGAAACACCGATGGGTCGCGCCGGTCAGCCTTCTGAACTGGGTCCCGTTTACGTGTTCCTGGCAAGTCTCGACTCGTCTTTTATCAGCGGTCAGGTTCTGCACCCTAACGGTGGGACCATGGTCGGCGGTTAATTCCGCACCCTGTCTTTCCGTGCCGGCAGCGTCCGCCGCTGGCACGCTCTTACGCTAAGTATGATTTGTGGCTGCCGCTGACCCGGCGGCGGCCTGCTGCCCCGGATACAGAGGTGACTATGTTATTTAAACATCTGACCAAAAGCTGGCTGAGTATGCCTTACCATCATGACTGGCTAGAAAAAGAGAGCCGCCGTCTGATGGCATTTTACCGCAACTCCAAACACCCGAAAGGCGGATTTGCCGCGCTGGATATCCACGGCGAGTTACCGGAGGATGCGGAACCAGAATCCATGTTGACCGCCCGCATGACTCACTGTTTTTCAATCGCCACCTTACAGGGTGAACCCGGCTCCGGTGACCTGGCTCAATGGGGGATTGATGCCCTGCTCGGCGTGCTGCGTGATAAAGAGTACGGTGGCTGGCTGGACGGCATCCCAGAGCAAACCCCGGATGGCCGTAAGCAGGCTTATTTACATGTTTTTGTCACCCTGGCCGCCCTCAGTGCTAGCTTGGCGGGTATTGATGGCTCGGAAGAACTGCTGGCTGAAGCAACGGAGATTATGGAAAACCGCTTCTGGTCAGACGAAGAAGGTCGTCTCAAAGAGAGTTTCAGCCGCCAGTGGGAAGATTGCGAAGCCTATCGCGGCGGTAACAGCAATATGCACGCCACCGAGATGTTTGTGCAATTGGCGGATGTGACCGGTGAAAAGAAATGGCGTGACCGTGCCCTGTCAATTGTTACCCATATCATCCATAAACATGCCCGTGCCAATGATTATCTCCTGGCCGAACATTTCGATGAGAACTGGCAGGAATGGCATGACTATAACAAAGACAAACCAACCGATGACTTCCGCCCTTACGGTGTGACCCCGGGCCATGCCTGTGAATGGGCGCGGTTGTTACTGCACCTCGAAGCGGCGCTGCTGCGTAACGGCGAGCAGACCCCGGACTGGTTGCTGACTGACTCGGAAGGCCTGTTTAAAACCGGCTTAAAATATGGCTGGTATGTCGACGGTGAACCGGGGCTAGTTTATACCCACGACTGGGATAAAAAACCAGTGACCAACAACCGTCTGCACTGGACCGTCGCCGAAAGCTGCAGTACCGCAGCCAGCCTGCTGAAACGTACCGGTAATCCGCTGTATGAGAGCTGGTACCGCACACTGTGGGATTATATTGCTAACTCTCTGATCGATACCAAAAACGGCAGCTGGTGGCACGAACTGGACGAGCACAATAACCCGTCTTCAGTGGTCTGGTCCGGTAAACCGGATATCTACCATGCTTGGCAGTTAACCCTGAATGCCCGTCTGCCGCTGGCACCGACCCTTGGTACCGCCGTCAAACAGGGTTTGGATCGCATGTAGTCAAAAATCCCCGGCATGCCGGGGATTTCCTATTATTTCTTCGCCTTACGTACGCGCTCAGCCAAACCCTTAAGGATATACCGCAGCACCTGATCGCCGCACTCACGGTAATTCTTGTGTCCTTCTTTACGGAAAAAAGCACTCAGTTCGTTTTCGGACATCGCAAAATCTACGGATTTAAGGATCTCCTGCAGATCCTCTGTTTTCAGCTCGAACGCAACTCGCAGCTTTTTCAGCATCACATTATTCGTGACACGCTTTTCTGCTTCTGGAGCCGGAAAACGTGGATCCCGTCCACGGCGATAAAAAATTAGCCCATTCAGGAAGCGCGCCATCACGAAATCGTTACAAGGGAGATAGCCCGGTTCACCTTCTTTGGTCAGGTAGCCGTTCATTTCCTGCAGGCTGACTTCAGCGCCACCGGAAATCAGGATTTCCAGCATTTTTTCATCACGCAGATCGAGCATATAGCGAACACTGCGTAAAACATCATTGTGCATCATGGTTGGGTCTTTCCCGGAAGCCGGGTGCGCAATGCGCCCGCTTACTGTTAGTGTATTTACGGGGCATTATACAAGCATGGCGGTAGGAGTCGCCTATCCGTGGCAAAAAATTACCTCACCAAGACGGGTTTGACCCTATCATAGGAAGAAGAGTCGACTGCCACCTTGTTAGCAAGGGTTTCACCGTTAGCTTACGAACCAAGGGCTTTATTGACTGCTAGCATCACTTCACTGGCCAGCAGTTCGATGCAACCGGCCACTTTCGCATAAGGCAACCCGTCGATAACCCGGCGGCTATGCTATTCTGGCCACTGTCGATGCCCGTTCTGGAGAAAAACATGTTAAGTGCCAATCCGTTAACCCCTCTGTTGCGTCAGCAGCCTTTTCTGGTCCTGGACGGCAGTATGGCTGGCGAGCTGGAAAATCAGGGCGGGCCACTCTGCAACAGTCTGTGGTCAGCACGGCGGCTGATGGACGAGCCGCAGCAAATTGAACAGGCACATTACGCCTATTTTAATGCTGGTGCGCAATGCACCCTAACTGCTAGCTATCAGGCGACGTTACCGGGGTTTGCAGCACAAGGGATCACCACTGTTGACGCTGAAGCGCTGATCCGTGATAGCGTGACGCTGGCCGCCAATGCCCGCCACCGCTACCTGAGTGAACATCCACAGGCTGGCCCGCTGCTGATTGCGGGATCGGTAGGACCTTATGGTGCATTTTTGGCTGACGGCTCGGAATATCGTGGCGATTATCAACTGACCGACCAGGCGTATCAGGCGTTTCACCTGCCGCGCATCAGAGCATTGATAGAGGCAGGCGCCGATTTGCTGGCCTGCGAGACACTGCCTTGTTTCGACGAAATCCGTGCACTGGCCGAACTGCTTAGCCACTTCCCACGCACACATGCTTGGTTTTCCTTTACCCTGCGCGATGCACAGCATTTGAGTGACGGAACCCCGCTCACTGAGGTGATCACGCTGCTGGAATGCTACCCACAGGTGATCGCGGTGGGCGTCAACTGTGTGGCACCGTCATTAGCCACTGAGGCGTTACGCCATCTGCACTCTCTGACTTGGCTGCCACTGGTGGTCTACCCAAACCGAGGGGGGCATTATGATGCGGCCGCTAAAACCTGGCAATTTGAAGAGACGGAACTGACTGACCCTATGGCCGACCTCGACGCTTGGCTGGCAGCCGGGGCGAAGCTGATTGGTGGATGCTGCCGCACCCACCCCGTAGATATCACCCGACTTCGCCAGCGGCGGGATCAGGCAGTGTGACGGCGTAGAAAACGCTGACGTAACGGTTTCAGAGCCAGTAAGGCAAGGATTGCGGTCAGTACGTCTAAGCTGATAGCGCTGGTAAACACTGGCATCCAGCTATGGGTGTGTTGATAAAGTAACGCTGCCAGCGGGCCGCCGGCGATAGAGCCGATCCCCTGCGACATATATAAACAGCCGTAGTTAGTTGTCGCGTGACGTGACCCAAAGGTATCGGTTAACGTCGCCGGGAACAGCGAAAAAATCTCGCCCCACCCCAGAAACACCACTCCGGACAGCAATACAAACAATACCGCATCATGCCGACACATCAGCCACAATGTCATGGCCACGGCTTCCAAGGCAAAAGCAATAAACATCGTCTGCTCACGACCAAACTTATCCGAGATAAAGCCGAACAACGGGCGAGTCAGTCCGTTGGTAAAGCGATCAATGGTCAGCGCCAGCGGTAACGCCGCCATGCCCATAACCACCACATCACTGATACCAAAATCTCGGGCAAACACCGCCATCTGCGACGTCACCATCAGACCGGAGGTCGCCATGCAGGTCATCATAAAAAACATCAGCCAAAACAGCGGCTCGCGTAACATTTCCAACGCTTTAAACTGCAGCTGATCGCCAGGAGCAACGGTCTTTTGCCGGGCCAGCGCCTGGGGAGCACGTTTCAGTCCTTGGCTGGCCAGCAGCCCTACCCCCGCAAAGATCAGTCCGAATACCGTTAGGGTAAAATTGAGTCCATGGGTCTGCAGAGTCATCGATACCGGAAAGGTGGTGACTATGGCGCCCATACCGTAACCTGCCGCCACCATACCGGCGGCAAAACCGCGACGCTCAGGAAACCATTGCACCACTAGCCCGACCACTCCGACATAGACAATGCCGGTGCCTAAACCACCGACACAGCCGTACACCAGATACAGCATCGTCAGGCTATGCACCTGCGCCGTCAGTACCCAGCTGAAACCGGATAATAATGTGCCAATGGCAATCAGACGCTTAGCACCGAAGTAGTCGATCAGTTTTCCTTGAAAGGGGGAAAAGAAAGTTTGCAGGATAATCAGCAGGGAGAAGGTCACCTGTAATTGCGGTAAGCCGACAGAAAACTGTGACATCATTGGCCGTGTCAGTAGCGTCCACACATATTGTGGGCTGGAAATCGCCGCCATACATAATAATCCGTAGCCCAGTTGTTTCCATTTTTCTTTGGTGTGAGGCTGAGAAAGCTCTGCCAGTTCTGCTGCTTGTGTGCTCATGTGCCACTCCGCTATGGTTCTATTTCTCTCCATAGCAGCAACATCTGTGCCATATCTCTGAAAGGCCACAATCCCGCACGCAGGCGCAATCAGCTTCTGCACAGAGCCAGCAATTTGCACCCTAATGGTGCTTAAAGGGTGAAATAAGTGTCACAGCAGGCTTTTTCAGAAAAAAAGGATCCACTGAAGATAAACGAGAAACGGCAGTTTCAGGATAACGGAAGGTAAATGGTGACGGACCGACAGCCCGTCACCGTCTAAAAACTTATAATGCGCCGCTGACTAAACCATCGATATGCACTTGCGGCACTCCCAATGAGCACATCTCAATACGGCCGCGGACTCCGTACACTTCAGCCAGACTTTCTGGGGTGATCACCTCTGCAGGCGCACCGCTGGCAACAATATGTCCGGCTTTCATCATCACCACATGGTCACTGTGACGCAGGGCAATATTGATATCGTGCAGCACCACTACGGTCACCATATTTCGGGCCTGGGTCTCTTTCCGTACCAGGCTCATCACATGGTACTGATAGTTGAGATCCAAAGCACTCAGGGGTTCATCCAGTAACAGCAGAGATGGATTGCGTACTAATGATTGCGCCAACCCCACCATCTGTTTCTGACCGCCAGAAAGCTCATCCATATAACGCAGTGCTAGCGGGGCAATCCCCACTTCATCCAACAGTTGTAGGATACGCTCCGGCGAAACGTCCGCGCCATGCTGTCCAGTCGCGCGGGCAGACACCAGCACCGACTCCAGCACCTGCAAATGAATACCGGAAGGCAGACTCTGTGGCAGGTAGACGACTTTATCACCGCGCTCCGACAATGACAGTTGATTGAGGTTTTTATCGTCCAGCCAGATTTCACCACGGGAGCGGTTCAGACCCGCCAGAGCCCTCAGCAACGTGGATTTACCGCAGCCATTCGGGCCAAGTAGTACCGTCACTTTACCGCGCGGGATCGCATCCAAGTTCAACTGAGTAATCACCGGATGGCGGCGGTAACCGGTGGTCAGGTCGCGGATTGTCAGGGAGTGACTCATAAATTCCCCCGATGACGCAGAATAATAATGATAAAGAACGGTACCCCCACCAGTGAGGTAATGATGCCGATAGGAATAATCACACCGGGCACAATATTTTTCGAGACCACTGACGACAACGACAATACCAGTGCGCCGATCAGACCGCTGGCGGGTAGATAAAAACGATGATCCTCCCCTACCAGTTGCCGAGCGATATGGGGAGCCACTAGGCCGATGAATCCAATTGGCCCGACAAAGGCAACCGCCAGTGCTGACACCAAGCTGATACGGATCAGAGACGTCATCCGTAGCCGAGCCACGTCAATTCCAAAACTGGCGGCTCGGTCTTCACCGAGGCGCAACGCCGTCAATTGCCAAGCACTTTTCAACGCCCAAGGCAGCAGAACTGCAATCGCTACCGCCAAGATCCCCAGCTTCTGCCACGACGCTCGCCCTAAGCTGCCCATAGTCCAGAAGACCAGCGACTGTAAGGTATCTTCACTGGCAATGAACTGCATCATCGCTACCAGTGCATTAAAGGTGAATACCAGCGCAATACCGAACAGTACCACCGTGGTACGGGTATTGACTGTCCGCCGACTGACCAGATTGAGAATAAACGCGGTCAGGATGGCAAAAATAAACGCATTGCCAGTCACCAACCATTGACCTGGAATAAAGGGGATCCCTACCCCGAGAACCAATGCCAAGGCAGCACCAAACGATGCCGCGGATGAGACGCCAAGGGTAAAAGGACTGGCTAATGGGTTGTTAAGGATAGTCTGCATTTCACTGCCGGCCATACCGAGGGCAAAGCCCACCACCACCGCCATCAGGGTAAAGGGTAAGCGGATATCCCAAACAATCACCCGGGTAGCCGCATCGACACCAGAAGGGTGGACCAGTGCCGTCAGCAACGTCGTAAGATCAAGATGTGCCGGTCCGATGGTGAAATCGAGGATGATGCTACACAGGATAGCAACCACTAATACCAACAGCAGTACAACACGTTTACGGATAATT
>Ga0157364_1009402_pt1 | contig 10113 bp, 4 predicted proteins | sample AttsexASBM2_FD_111476 | JGI IMG/M metagenome (GOLD analysis project Ga0157364, IMG submission 111476) | Fungus gardens microbial communities from leaf cutter ant in Ribeirão Preto, State of São Paulo, Brazil - Atta sexdens ASBM2 | ecosystem: Host-associated > Fungi > Mycelium > Unclassified ... | reverse complement strand
ATTGCAGAAAATACACGCAAAATATAAACGTCCCACTGTACGTCCTTTTAATAATATCACATGGCCAAATGTATAACATAATAACATTGCTCTATATTGCATTATTATTTTCGCTTTTTTTTTAGAATTTTACTTTTTTTTTTATAATTATTCATTTTCAAGCTTCCAGATATTTTTGGTTTTTGATAATGAAAAATTGCGAGAATATTTTTTCAAGATTATTATATGTACATCAGATATGTCGATCATTTAATCTAGAATAGAAATGGTTCAAAAAATAGTCGACGACATTAAAATCGTTGACAATTAATGTTGTTTTTTTTTTTTTTTCAGAACTTAAGTTTCCAAGATTGGCATTGGAAACATATTGGCATGGCGGACAACTATACTGAATGAATTTAACTGCTCTGAATCGAGCTACGTGCAATTTTGAGCGAATTACAAGTAATTGTAATGCAGATAAAGCGACGGTAATTCGGTGGAATATGCGTGATGTCATGATTATGAATTTATATACGAATTAATAATTGAGTGGATGTACGCGTACGCACGTGCGGGGAATTACGTCTATGTCGACGTGTGCAGCGAATATTACATTTATACCGTTACTGGCAATCGCGTTTGACAAACGCTCGACATTTGTATTATCCATAATATTCTTTTGTAGATGTAACCGAATTAGGTTAAAGCAATTCGGTCGCGATGATAATCCAAGATAGAACACAGAGAAATATATCAATCGCACAATCGTAAACTGTATAACACGTGTTCGACCTCTGATTCGACCCTTAATCTTTCCATAAATTTTTACTTTTTTAACATTTACATTTTTTTATACTCGTTTTCATTTTAACAATTTTTATTTGAATAATTAAAAAAAAATGTAATTAAATCTCTATGTCGGAAAAGTAAAGAACGAATATTTGGCAAATATTATTCTTCATTTTCTCTTCTCCATTGACAGTATATTTTTTTATTAAAATAATCTAATTTACCAAATGAGAAATTATAAAATCATACAGTTTTTTATGTTTATTTAATTTGTCGAATGTATATAAATTTAATAAATTTTATTTATATTACAAAATACTTAATTTAATCCTTTGTCTGCAATCATATTTTATTTCTTTCACCTGCAATCTTGGCTTTTATTGTTTAATCTAAGCTGTTTATTGTTGTAGGTTTAAAAAAAATTTAGGATTACTTTTCAACATCTTTATTTTATATCAGCAAACAATTTTAATTCAAATATTAAAACTTTTATTTAATAAAATTGAAATTTGAGCAAAGCTAAAGATGAAATTTAAGAATGAAATTTGGTTTGGCCAAGATTGCAGATGAAGGGTTGAAAACTAAATATTGTTTTATGGAATCAATATTTTTCACTTATTAATAATAACGTTAATAATTAATATAAAATAATTAATATAATAAAATATTAATAATAAATAATAATACAATTTCGATTAACAATTTTCGCAAAAGCTGTAAAAGAATTGATACGCTCGACCACCTTTCATAACGATTCGTGGCAACGTTGTCTCTGAAATTTTTTGATCGGGTAATTGGAGCAATTTGTCCTTCCGTTCGTCTAACTACTTGACTCTTCCTCGAACCGAGTACGCTCTGAGCGAGTATCTCAAGTTGCAGTCTCGCAGTTTTCCCCAGATATTTACTCTGGCGAAGTAGATGCCGAGCTAATTGAACAAACTTTGGATCTCGACCGAGGCTGCGGACGCGGTTAATAGGGGCTCGCGAGTGTCGGAAGATGAGGGCGAGATACGTACGCGAGCTGGGAGTGAAGTGGAACAAAAGAAGCCCAGGGTAAGGCTCGAAGGGTAAAGCGGGAAAGGTTCAATGTTAATCCATTTTTCCGCGTCCCTTCACCTGGCTGCTCTTCCGCCTTTACCTCGCGCTTTTTCCTAGACGCGGGTCGTAATATTAACGGCGGCGAAGCTTACAAGCATCCCCCCAAGACTTGTCTCTGACTGCGTCCTTAAGCCTCCCTCTTTTTCCCCCCTCTCCCAATTCGTTCCCTCTTCTTCTTTTCTTCGGCGAGTTTTATGCGTGTGTCGGTGACTCCCACTCGACTTAAAACGATTTGCCGAAGAAAGTGGCAATTGGAGAGGCACCCGATGAGCGCAGTAAAGAGAAAGAGAGAAAAAAAGGGAAAAAGGGGTGGATGCGACGCCGGAGATGGCGTAGGAGAGGATCGCGAAAACCCATCGGAGTGAAATCCGTTAACGAAGTTTGTTGTGAGACTGTACGCGAGGCAAGATACGGGTTTGCAAACTCGGTGGTAAGGGATGATAAAGCCAGGTGGGGGCAGGTGGACATGGTAAAGCCAGGGCGGAAAAATAAAATGTGAACGCGGAAAAGACGAGCAAATATGCTCTTCTTACTCGCGAAGCGAATCCGGCGCGTGTTGACACGTTCGATTAGCGCGTGCCCTGCGCGAGTGCAGTTTCGTTCCATGAAGAAACAAGTTTAAAAAAGACGAGGGCGGTTTTGCGATTCATCATCAGGCTTTGTCATCGCTTGCGGGAATATCCTATTATCACGTCACGTGAGCTTTATCATGCAAATAATAGCATTAATAGCATTACCATCAATCTCCTTCAACTTACTTCTATTCTTCTCATTTTATTGACGAGTACCAAGTGCCTACCGCCCATATTTTTTTCAAAGTTATTAACTGTTATGTTTATAATGCGATATGGAAGTTCTGAAATCTTTGAATTTTCATAAGGAATACAACGTTTGATGGAAATTATTATTTAAATTTCATTCTAAAATTGGAAAATTTGTATTAAATTTAACACCGAGTTTAACATACATCACATGTCTCAAACGGTGCACTTTCTGTATTAATTTAATTTAATAAAACGTTAGATAAAAATTAACACAAAAAAATATTACGCTTTGACACAATTTGGAAACAAATTGTGGAAGTTTATTTTTTTTAGTAAAATTAACATTTATATATATGTTAAATTAACATATTCTATACTACTACATAATAATATATGCACAATTTTTCATATCACTTCGAGATTACAAAACTGGAAACCAGGAAATTATCAGGTAAATTGGAAACGATCATGGAAAAGTAAGGGAATTTCGCAAAATATTTTAAAAAATTAATTCTTGGCTTTAAAACAGTTTAATAAACGTATACCGTAGTGTTTTTGGAATTCTATCAATTTAACAATTAAAAATTAAAAATAAAAACAACATTAATAGTAATTTATATTGCTAAATCGTTAAATTAATTTCTCAATAAAATATTTAATGATTTTCACAAATCAGGACAAAATATAAAAATTTTCAAAGTATTATTAAGTCAAAGAAAATCATGAAATTTTGTGTGAAAATCAGGAAAAAATATGAAATTTTAGGATGAGCAATTTGTGACAATTCTTTCTGCACTCGAACAAATCTAGTATAATCGGGCCACTACCTTTGACATAGCCGATTCAACAATAACAGACATAACATAACAAAATGCCAACTCACGTGGCACGATAATGGCACTATATACGAGACGCACGAGGAATGTTATGCAACAATAACAATGGAGGATCAGTTATTTTTCGGTGGCGCTTACCGGATAGGAAATAGTTGTATAGCTGTGTGCTCGGCCGCGTGTGACAGTGTACGCGTGTGTGTACAACCACCGATTTTAATGATCACCTCAGATAGAAGCGGCGACGGTAACGTCCGAACCCTGTTTATCACCGACCCGCTTTTGTCCTCGCGCGATAATTTCAGCGGATATCGCGATAGAATCGCGGCTGCGATTCATTACGCAGAGTATCCGCTGACCTGCCGGACGTGCAACGGCGAAATTAAGAAAACACGGAATATTTACGACTGCGAAATATCCGCGTGTACATTTCGGATCAAAAGACTACGGGGGCAGAGTGGGTATTACGAGATGTTGTTTAATCCAACGTTATTTATCCTCCGGTTCGGACTGGAGAGGAGGAGCATCCTGGAAATCACGGAACGGAAAAATGCATCGTGGCCAAATGTGAGGGGAGGACGGTGCCGATCAACATGACCTTCCGCGAGGTTCTACGAGTTTTAAAGCCCGCTTTCATCGTCCCGAGAATTTCATATCTTTCCTTCCGCGATGATATTTATCAAGTGTAATGCGGGAGCGTGAAGCTCTAGTAATTATATATGAATCCATTAACGGAACGAAATGGGATTGCGAGTCCTCGAGATGAAAAGCGAGTAAGACGGAAATGCGCGAGCGGGGTAAAAGGGAGAGGGAGATGTAGAGCGCGACTCGCCAGACATCGTACAAACACGTTCTTCTTATTCATGGAATGAAAAACCCGTACGTTGATTAGCAATTCTTTCAAGTATACGCTTACGCTACCGCCATTACATTCCGGTTCGCATTTTTGCGAGTTATAATTTAATATTGTTGAGTGCTGCGGACTTCCTGCTTAAGACTGTTATAACGCAAGATCGTTATGTAAAATACGCATCAGAAACGATGTAACATCGCGGCGTGGCGACGATCCGCGCCGCGCGGCCGCAGCAATAAAAATTTTCAAAAATTCGGTCAGATAGAAAATAACGATAAATTGAAACGTCCACATTCCCGATGGGAATCCTCGTCAAGCACGTATTTACACTGTAATAATTAAAATCTACGAGAGCGGTAAAAATGGAAAAATTTTAACGATGGCGAATCACACAACTGGATGGGAGATACAATTCGCTGATATGATTTATTATCATGCAATATCTCACGATAATTAAACATTTTTTAACTTTTCCACCCGTTAAATATCTTTGTTACCATGCGAAATCTTCATTGCGCAGCCTTAATTATTAACTGAATCCCTATCACTTTTTTACTTAAAAAAAAATGATAACTAAAAAAAATGAAGTTTCCCGGAAAATGGAAAAAATTATTTTTTCAATTTAAGGAAATTATTAACTAATTAAATAATATCAGCAAAAAGATATATTCTTAATAATTAAATTTTTGTTATAAGTACGATCATATTTAGAGAAACTTTTTATTTTGATGAAATGAAATTCTCCAATGAAGAAACCAACGAATGAAATTAAATCTCTATTTGTTATAATCTAAAATATTCTTTTATATCTGAATTTATTATTAGAAATATATCTTACAGAAAAAATGGTTTTGTTGAAGTACCTAATAATTTAGCCAGATACAAATGAAAATAATTTTATTGGAGTATCAAAATAATGTAGAACGCTTAAGCTGATTTGGCTAGAAAACTTTATGCAATATTGCTCATCATGCAAGAATTTCCTACATACCTAATTATTTTCATGGTCCAATAAAATTTATTTTCGGATTTGTCTCGACCTAAATTTTTTTTATTTCAACGAAATCGTTCTTTCTGTATATAATTCTTAATTCTCCACATATTACGTAATAAGTTTTTACGGATCTATTTTCTCATCTATTGCTTGTCCATTTTTATTAATCTAAAAGTAGATAAAATCCTTGAACGCTTTCCTTCATCAATGAATCTCAATGCTTAACTCTGTTTTTGAAACGTTAAAATTAGAGAACGATGAATTAAATAAGAAATTTCGTTTCACACAGAACTGTAACTGTAGAAATAGTGACTTTGTTATTTAGAATATATCAGAATATGTCAGATGATGAATGAAAATCGGATATATATTATGTATATTGATTTCTCGATATGATCAGATCATCATCACCGTTAATATAAAAATAGCAACCGTCTGAAAGAAATAATTCAACAGAAATATCGAATGTTTGAATGAAATGAGAATTAATTTAATGCTTACGTATCATCGCTCCAGAATGAAAAATTAAACAGTCGTCAATATCTACATGTGTAATGTTAGAAGAAATCAATTACTGAGTGCATTAATTTTAGGGTTTAACAATTTTAACATCTTGTAAAATCAAAATAAAATAACTTGCAGTATACGCGATCATGATATATCAATAAACTATTTTATAATGCGCGATGTGAAAACATAGAAAGAATCATTTGCTGAAGTATCTAAAAATTTAGCTAGATTAGCTTTAAAAAATAATTCTGTTGAATTATATCAAAATAATTATATAGGACGTTCAAGCACATAATGATAATAATGCTGGAAGAAGTTTTAACATTCTAATTTCAGTGTCCTACATAATTATTTTGATGATTTAACAAAATTATTTTCAAATCCAGTTAAATGTTTAGATACTTAGTTTAGTAAAACCGTTCTTTTCGTTTATAGAAATATCTCAACAATCAAGTGACCAAATGACAGATACAAAGAAATTCGATTTTCAGGAATTCGACCTTCAATGCGTCATTGGGACTTACCTTTCCTCAGAGTCATCGTTCGGGAACCTTCCATGGGACTGAACAGACCGTTGCACGTCGCGTCGCCACTTTGTGCCACCCGATATACCTCGGCGGAACCTTCGGGCACCGGCCCGCCCGGTAAGGCGACTTCGTGGTCCATGGTGCCCATACCCATGGCCGCCCTGTTCAGATTACCCTGCACAGTCTGGCCTGCCTTTTCGTAAACGAAGCACCGGTATCGATCTTCGTTACTGGACGCGTGGCCGTGATGCAAACGGCCGACTAAGTAACGGCTGCTGCCCTCCTTCCAGGTGGCCAGACATTCCAACTCCTCCACTGAAACGCGCAAAAGAGAATATCATCTTGAGTAAAACCTTCCGAGCTAACAATAGTTTCGAGTACAAGCGCAAGTTCCGCAAAACCGTTCGCTTGGTATAGTGCGAATCGCGTGAGTGGCACGCAGAAAAAACGATCTTACTGAAGATAGGTGTCTAAAAAATTAAATATCAAAATGATCATATAGAATGCTCAAACTTGATGATAATGTTGCAAAATATTTTAGCATTCTAATAATCAGTTTATTTAAGTGTCTTACATAATATAATTTTATTGATCAAATAAAATTATTTTTAGATTTGTATCTAGTTAAATTTTTAGATACTTCAGTAAATTCGGTCTTTCCGTACAGAATGTTCTTTCAACACTTTCTCAGATATGATGTATTAGAATGTTGTGCAAAATTCTCGCCGAATAAGGGCTATTTAAATCCTTCGTGATCACACCTTTCGAAAGTTCTGTAATAATCATACTCCATCAAAATGCCTCTAGAATACATTTAACCAGTTGCTGTATTTATAGTAATCAGAGCTATATTAATTAGAGACATAAATCCTCAAAATTTTTTTGTAATCAAATTGAATCTAACCATAAAGGGTTAAGATCTACGCATAGTTGAATCACTCGTGTGTATTCACAGAATCTGACGAACCATCTCTCTACCATCTTTCTTGTCGATCTTGAGCCGATCTTTCCTCATTGACTATTCAAGTGGCTAAAACTCGAGAGTCTCGAGAAACACTTAGTTACCGAACGGTGTTTCTTTTTAATCTCCTATGAGAGCTTAGCGCGATATCGATAAGAATTCCGCGTGCGAAACTAACAAATTGTCAACGGCACAGCGCTCGATGTTAAGATCTGCTTAGATCCGAGCACCGTGTGCTCTTAGTGCGCACGGGCGCAGAAAGCGTGTGCAAAGCATTTGAAACTTCGAAAGCGCATTTAGCGTTTCGAAGCGTGTTACAAGATAATGGTGAAGCATAGTTGCGGCCTGACACTGCACGCTCCTATGTTTAAACTGTCTGGCGCAACAAAATTAAATGAATTTGAGTTTGACGGTTGGAGCGCTAAACGTGCTTTCGAAGTTTCAGGCGTTTTACACGCTAGACTCGTTCTCAGGGGCGACCGTAGCACGATATACGTCCCAAAGTTTTATTCTGTGAGAGCGACTCCGTGCGCGGCTGAAACTATTCACTAGACAAAGAATCGAAAGGAAAGCTCTTAATGACACTTGCTTAACGGTCCTGGTGCTGGTTGCTTGAGAGAGGTTCTCGGACAAGTCTTTCGAACATACATTGTAGCTTCGGATAGCTGCGAAAACTTTATAATATCTACAGTAAACGTTAGAAGTAGAGTGATATTAGGGTAACTGTCCCAATTACTGTGCCTGTCCCTATTAGTGTGCTTTTGTATTTCGATAAATCATAAAGAAAACTAGTATAAATAAATAAGAAAAAAAATTTTTTTTGTTAAGTTAAATTATTAATGTAAAATATAAAATTAAAAAAATTATAAATTACGATACCGAAAATAATATTTTATTTTTTAAGTATTAAAGTATTTTAAATATTTTTCGAAAGATATGAGGAATTTATGTGAATCCAGTAATACGTACCGCAAGATTTTAAACTTGTCCCTATTAATGTGCCTTGTATTGAAGCTGAAAACGTGTTATGAATGTGTTATGAATGTGTTATGAATGTACTTTGAAATAAATATAATTGAAATAATAATTTATGTAATATTAACATAAACAATTAGCTTAAATTTATTAGCTGTTTTAATAACTATATATTAAAATGAATCAAGTGGATAGGCACATTAATAGAGCCATCGCCATATAGAGGACTCACTAATAAAGGGGCATAAAAACATATTTTCTATTTTTGTCAAAAGTATTATAATAAAAAAGTATTAACATTTTTTAGATTAAAGAAATATTATAAGAAAAAGAAGTAGTTGAAAAATCAATATTCATTGCAAGCAGATAAAATTAAAGTTACAATATTTAATAATTAATTCAATAATAAGCAAATTGGCTAAAAGGCTCATTAATAGGGACAGTTACCCTATCGTATTCGCACAATTGCTATGTTCATCGCTTATTTACTTTTTCGCGGTAAAGTAGGTTTTGTACACCGATGATATTATTAAAATTAATTCTCTAGAACTGATGATGGGTCTATTAGATCCATTCAATTATATATTTTTTATATTGCAGCTATAATTAAGGATTTCGCCTATTTAGGTTAAATGCATACAGTTATTAACTGTATACTATTATTGTAAATAATAATAAAAATATTTAAAATTAAGTAATTTTAAATCCTCAAATTCCTACAGAAAGTTTAAAGTCTAATTGCCAACGTTATTTTGACTGGCGAAATTTAAACATGTATCTGTCTTTCTTTCTAAATTAATAAAGACAGGTATATATTTGAGTTTTAAAATTAAAATAACGTTGGCCTTAGCCTTTTAAAGATATTGCATGTCTTACTTGTTCATTATAAGATCGAAGAAAACAAAAATATCACTAACATTCTTAGAAATCTTCCTTAGAAAATATTCGAATGTCTTCAGCAAGATATTTGACATGTTTTAAATATCAAATGAATGACATAATGCACAACATTCTGTGTAATTGTTATCTATAGTGTGAACACCATTCTTACACGCTATCACTGTATGTCGTCACTGCGAGGAACTCTGGACACAGAAATAAATCAAGTGAGGCAGGGGATGAATAAAAAATCTAGAAATATTTTTAACTATATAAAAAAACATAATAAAAGACATCAGTCAATTAAAAGTATTCTGCAAATATAAATAGCAAAATTAATATGCTTTACACACTACATTGATAAGGTTCTTACATTGATCTGCAGCTATTTTAGCTGTTGGCTGTTTGCAATTTTGATTATACTACGCTTTATATTCTGTAATTTGACGTACTCTGAGGATCGATTGTGTATCTTGGAATGAAATAAAAATTACGAAAATGAGCAAATTCACTAGAATATTAATAATTTCATTGGTTAACATCGAGTGAGTTTCATTCAGCTTTTGTAATTTTTATTTTGTTCTAAAATATACAATCGACCCCGTATGTCAAATCTATATTTACATATATATACATATACATATATAATTTATATATATATACATATATATATACATATACTTTTAAAAAAGGCGAAGTTCTTTGAACTATTAATTGTTTTTAAAATAAACTTAGTGTTCATTTTTTTTTTATACGAATTGTCATTTTGATTCTTTGAAATTAATTGATGCCTTTAGTCAGCATAAATGATCACAGATTTTGACACGAGAGGATTAAAATATTACCGCTGTGCGGTAATATTGCGTGAGTACAAAAAAACAATGTCTCCCATCAAACTAATTTGTCTTTTCAAGATATAGAATGACATTAATTTGAAAATATCGATAT
>Ga0157364_1009401_pt1 | contig 10114 bp, 7 predicted proteins | sample AttsexASBM2_FD_111476 | JGI IMG/M metagenome (GOLD analysis project Ga0157364, IMG submission 111476) | Fungus gardens microbial communities from leaf cutter ant in Ribeirão Preto, State of São Paulo, Brazil - Atta sexdens ASBM2 | ecosystem: Host-associated > Fungi > Mycelium > Unclassified ... | reverse complement strand
ACACACACACACACACACACACGCACGCACGCACGCACGCACGCACGCACGCACGCACGCACGCACGCACGCACACACGCACACACACACAGAGTATCTAATAATATAATATTATAGTTAATACAATATTATAATTATCGTGTTGGTACGAATAACGTACATAAATAATTATAAGTTTATTGATACAAATATGTTTTGTTATTTTTTTATTTCATATTCAGATGAATATGAAATATAATTTTAATATAACATTTGATATAAATTAAAATGTAAAATAAATTAAATGTAAAATTATATAATTACGAATAAAAGAGAACTATTGACTGGAATCGGATCAAAGTATTATTCATATTTTCAACCTATTACAATAAGATATGTATTCTAGAATATGATAGTTTGTGTAGAATATGATAGTTATGTATAATATATCACTAGTTATATTATACATAAGATAAAGAGAAAGATGAATCACAATCAAGTATATAATCATACGTATTAAATTAATGAGCAATCATATTATTCAAACAAACATATTATTAATTATTATATGTATGATCTGCAGTTACATAACATATTTTTTAATTTTAAGTAATTGAACAAACCGTGAACAAAAGACGTCAATAAAACTGTTGATAGAATAATGGAAACGTTAGGAAGAATAATTCGATCACCGAATGATTTTTAAATCTCCTTAAAAATAATTATCAAAGCATGAAAAAATAAGAAACAATCGATATGAACAAACGAACGAATTACAACTTACGAATTACTACTTCATAATAATGACAAAGGCGAACATTAATGATATTCGTGACGTAAGATTAATTCTAATTCACATAACTCCTTTTTTTTCGTAAATCATTTTTTCATTAGTAATTTAACAACTTCAAAAATGTTAACGATCATCAACCAATATTGAAATTATTGATACACGTAATACGAATCTCATAGGTGAAAATTTGGATTTAATTCTGCAACAGGGTATTCCATAATTGCGTGATTGAACTATAAGATATATAAATTATACTAAATCTTTGTTTTACAATTATCCACAATCTCCGCCATTTGAATTTCGCAATTCGTGGCTAAGAGCTTTCTTAAAAAGTTCCATCTACAAGTCCCTCTTTGATTACCCTTTTGCGGAAAATTTTTCCTTTGCTTTCGTCAATCTCTTTTTGAATAAATTTTCTCATTGTCTCGCGAATCACTATATATCCTTGTTGCAGATTCTTCATGGCATGTGCATAAGACAATGCGAATTGCACGACATGCAATGTAACTGACGATTTACTACGATCGGTGGGAAGGATGCGAAACTAACAGTGAGATCGCTGCGAACACAGCTGGCTTCTCATATCATGTTTAACACGCATCTAACGTCGACGAGGCCTTCATAACCGCAATACTCTGCGAATCACAATAGCTGTATCACACCAAGTGCGTAAATCACGCAGCTGATAGACGCGACGTGAGGCAATCCACTTTCTGGGGCGCTATTGCCCACATCCCTCGTGCGTTAATCGTGGTTAATTCGGCTTATCGGCTTGCTAGATGCTAGTCTTACGAGACAAGCTTGATGGACCGATAAACATGGCGAGAATTGAACACGTATTGCAACGATCTGACTATTCGGACTATATCCAGGACTATATTTAAAAATTTCGAGAAAAATCCGTAAATACTTTGATACGCACCGTTTATTGCGTGTGCCATGAGGAAGCTGTAACAGTGTTTAATGACACATAAAAAATTAAAAAAAATTACGAAGGAAATAGAATTGAGAAAACCGAGACAGAGAAGCTACTACAGAAGGAAAGGAACATTTTAGCGGAACATGTGATGGAAACAGAAAAGGAATAGTTTTTAGAAAAATTGATAGATTGGCATTTTGATTAATTAGAATTGCTTTTTATAATTTTTATATTTAATTTTGATTAATTTGTTTATTTTGTTTAATTTTAATTAATAGTGTTGAATCTATTAACAATTATTAGATAGATATTTTAAGAATTAAATATAAAATTAATATAAGTTTTACTTACCAATTCAATAAGTCGTAATACATTTGGCACTCATTTGGAGCCAACTCATCTCGTATCCGCCGCATTTTGCAAATAATGCATTTAATGTGTCGAAGTGATTTCGTCTGATTCGCGATCAATTTCACACGTTAAGAACGACGCGCCGTCGCGACATGGTGGCAATCCTTCTTTTTGTAAATATTGAATTTATAATTGCGCGAACTAAGTATTGCAATAAACGATAAAGATTTAGAATAAGTTTCAATTATCATATGATCACGATGCCAATCGTCTCTTAATCATATCTATATTTCATTTATAAATTAAGATATGTAAATGAAGCGCAGTTGTAATTGAGATGGCGAAAGGTTTTTGCATGGTTAACTTCGCGTGCCAAAAGCGTCGCGAACGACGCTCCACTTCTCACTCTCAAATGCGCGGCACGTTTATGAATTTTCCATATTTCGAGCAGATTTAGATATTAATCTACAATACGAAAATAATAATCGTCATAAAAGACGAGTGCGTGTATTATAATAGATATACGCTCGCCTATTATTTTCGTAATGTGTAGTTTGATATTAGAAAATCTCATTGACAATTATTCAAGCAATATATTTTCGGCGAACAAGTTTTATGAAATACGCGTTCGAATGGATTATTAATATACAAATATCGAATCTATATAATCATCCGATAGTTAAATATCGATAATATTTATGTCATTTAAGTTGTATTTAAGTTTTATATAGGTTTTAATTACCGTATTTGTTCGCGTTACTACACGTTTGAGAGCGAGTCCATTCCGTCATGTCATCTCGCCGCATGTCGCGAATGAAATGTGAATGGGGATCAAAATGGGGAAGCGGCGTTGTTTTCCGCGTGCAGTCAACTTCACGCGTAAAAAGCGACGCGAAACATGATGACATGACCGCGCGTCTTTATTTTCGATCGAACGAGTAGGATTGAGAAAGATGCTTTCGTCCGAATAATCAGTGTGTTAGACTCTACAGTATGCGATATTTAAATTGTTATAAGAAGTAAAGGCAAAGTTAATTATTGATTATACTTTAGTATATAGATTATACTTAGTAAATAAATCCAACGATAGACGATTTTTTTGTGCTGCTTCTCGTCGTTTTATATTTTCTGAAAGATTCTATACAGAGATCGGAATATGGAGAAAAAGTCAATTGATTCGAAGATAAGGTTGCGAACTTTTCCAACGTTAGAACGACAGAACGTCTCCTGCTCGAATCACAAAAAGCGTAAAATTGGGAATTACGCGTATTTATATTAGCCGTCAGACTGCTAACCCCACTACTCGTATGCCAGCCAATGAGTGCATTGCAGCGTCGCTGCGAGCGCTCATTGGATCGTGCTAGCTTTCGGATTATAGTATATAAATGCTACGTGTGAAAGGTCCTAGTCTTTTTCGGAATTTGGAGCCGTACGTTTTACGAAGATAGAGAAGTTGCATTCATCATGCGCTTTTATGATGCATATTTAGTTCACGTTACGATGTAAAATTTCAAACATAAAAGCGTGTATGAAAACGCATTCTGAATACGGACTAGAAATTATATTTTGAAAAATGTTCATGATTTACAAATTAGAATTTATATTATACTTTTTAAAGTAATTTAGCACGTGATTTATTAGTACTGCGATTTAGCAGGACTCGCATTTATTTTCGACACCATGATTTTATCGTCAATACGTAATTATATACGTGGTTTCCAAATTAAAAATGAATGTACTGGCGCTAGTGTATGTGTAGTGGACGATTTTTACAGGCTATGTAAAACGGGCTGGTTCCTTTCAGGTTTCTCTCTGCTTGTATAGAGTTCGTTGAACTAATAAGGGGTTATGTTGTCTTTTATGGCGCGTGAGTGTCATTCAAGTTTGTTTACAAATTTTCGGAACTGTGTATATCTTTGTGATGCGGCTTGTTCACGGCGAACTGGAAATGATTAATCGCCGTTTATGAGCGCTAATCGGACACATAATATATGCTTTGTATAACAAGCCTTCCGTAAATACACGCTGCAAAAATTGAACCTAACCTAACCGGTACGCGACGCTGGTTATTTCTCCACTGTACATACATAAACATCAATGTCGGGACGCTTTGCGAGCGCTTTGCAAATATCGATTGATCTGTGGTAGTTGCTTAATAATTTGCTACCGGTGGCAGACGACTGTTTAGATGGATAATGAGCGAGTCCGATGACACGGATGTTTTACTCCTGATCCCGCCTGACATATTTCACGTACCGTCTTCCGACTCTGACACCAGCTCGAGCAATCACGTCAGAACGGATTGCGGGAGGACCGGTGTTATCTCGGAACTGGTGGGACATATGCAATCATTGGAGTTTCGAATTTCCGCGATCGAGTCCAGAGATAATAGCTTGGACATTTCTGTGCCGAACAGTTTGCTTAATGACTCTCAGTTAATCCACGGCAGTGCGTCCTATCCTTATCAACGGCAGACCCTACCTAGAACTAGGTTCTCCGTAAGTCAAGGATCCAGCTTGCAAAATTCTCCCGTGAAGCTGCGTAAATCTCTATCCGTTCCTTCCACTCCCAATGGATATTCGTCGCAGAGCTGTACTAATTTCCTGAAGAAAGACGCGAAGTCATCTGGGTGTCATCCTTCGACAGCTGTTACTTCTAATTCAACTAACACTCTCACTCGGGTTAAGCATGATGTTTTAACTTCATACACTGATTCCTCTATGGTACCTCCTGCTTCCTGTGGTACTGGGCCCTCGCATGTCACTGTTATGTCTGGGACAAAGGACTCCCATTTGTCTCTTCGACAAAATGATTGTACGAGTAACTTGTATTGTAAACCCCATAATTCCTTGCATTCAACAGTACCTGTGTCAAACTCATCTAATATATCAACAGGTCAGTTGCTACATCCCCGTTCTAAAGTAGTACAAGAGATGGAACTGTCAGAAGTTGACGAGTTGCTCCAAGAAATGGAAGCTACTGAATTAGAATTATCGAAAAGAATAAATAACACTAGTGGATATCAGTATCGCAATGAATTACTTAATCCAACGCTATCGACTGAAACTATTAATAATGCAAGTAGTCAAGAAAAAGAAGCACATCATAAATTTGATGTACATCGTAAATTAGATTTTCAATGGGAGAACAAAGATACTCAACTCACTGATACTTCATCAATCTTTTCTCAAAAGAAAACAAGCAATACATTCCCTGATATATCATTACCATACAATAATTCATTCCATGTAAATGAGACTGATAAAATGATTTCTGAATTTAAAACATGGGAACGAAACGTTCAGCCTGTTATAAAACCAAATGGATATATGATACAAAATACAAAAAATATAGATCATTTATTTAATGTATCTACGATTGACAATGCTAAACCAAAGGAATTAGTGTCAGAATCAAACGTTCAAATGATAGAAACGAATACAAGCAGTATATATACTCCATCAAAATCTTCGGTTACAAATACTGTGTCACATATTAATGATTCAGTTAGGCTTTCTGGTATGATACCATCGAAAACTATACAATGTAATATAGAACCTTTAGATCTTTGTAAAATATCACAGGATAATGAAAATTTACACGATAAAGAAAAATCTAGTTTTGGTAAAAATACTGTACACGTCGGAACAAATACGGATCTTTATTTAAGGTATCTTATAAAATTTTTTATGTATATTAATTTTTTAAACATGTATATAGAGTAAAATGTTAAATATGTACATAGAGTAAAATGTTACTATTCAAGGAGAATTTTAATGCAAATTATAATCTTATTAATGAATTATTACAAAATTATTACAGAAAATGTCAACGACTTTTATCACTTTCGGATTTTTGGGATTCTAATCCAACTAGATCACAAGAAGAAACGCTTAGGATCAAGATAGAAGAAGAAAAATTCCGCAGAGAGGTATTGTAAAACTACACTGTAAGTATATAGCATAAGAATAATATAGTTTATTTTTTATTTTTATTTATTTTTAGCATTGCGAGCATCTGATTCAAGAACTTCAGAAGCGTTTGTTGGAACAACAGGAGAAAGTGGCAGTAGCAGTTAGAGTAGACAATGAAAAAAATGTCCTGATATCTCAATTTCATGCATCCTGGTCTAAATTAAAGCAGCAAGTCGAAATATTAAAAGTTGAGCATAAAAATTCACAGACTAATTTGCAAAATATCACAGAAAAGCATCAGTCTGAGATGTTAGAACTTCAAACACAAGTTAAACGGCTGGAAGGAGAGTTATCGAAAGCTTTAGATTTGGCAGCTGGATATAAAGAGAAGAGTGACATTATGATCAAAGAGAAAGTTGATCTGTTAAAAATTCATGCAGACGAATTAGAAAGTTACAAATCATTGGTTCAAGAAGCAGAAAATAGATATGAGCAAATGAAAATAGAATTTAACAAGTTGTTAGAAAAGAATCAACAAAACGAAGAAAAATTAAGAACTATTCAATCAGAATTGAATAAAGAACGTTTGAGGGGAGGAGAAGTGCGAAATGAGATGGGTGTTATTCATAAAGCATTAGATACTTGTGAAGCTGAGTTGACAGTACTCAGACAAGAAAAAGAAAGTTTGCAACTTAAACTTAAAGAAGAGATAAATAGAAATTCTATTCTAGATCAGAAAAATTCATTGTTGCTCGTATCCATTGACGACGCTAAGAAAGCAGAAGTAAAATATATGTTGAATTATTTGTCATAGTTATAATTTTATTAGCCATGTACTTATTTGTGCTTATTATTTCAGAAATTAGCTAAAGATGAAACCAAGTCTGTTGCAGAACAAAAGGAAAAAATCAGAGCAGAATTACAAGAGGTTTATCAGAAACAGGTGGATGAGGTGGTAAAAGCAAAATTGCAAGAATTTCAAATGCAACTTGATAATGCCGAATCAGAATTTTTAGAGGAATTAAAAACAAGACAGCAAGTTATAGCTGAATGCGCTGCTAGGAAGATAAAGGATGTTATCGATAAGTTGGTTTTTTATACATTTTTATATAGCAGCGCAAAAATGATTTAATCTTCTAAGTTATATACATATTGAATTTTTTTAGACATCGTTTAGAAATAAATTTGTTAGAGGAAAAACATAAAGAGGAAAAACGATTATGCGAACTGCAATTAGCTCAAGCTTTACAGAGATCATCTTTATTAGAAAAACATTTGAATTCTCAGCGTGCATCAAAATCTCAACTTGCGGAACAATTGCATTCCGTTATGCAAAAGCAATGGCAACAGGCTCTACACATTATATCAGGTTAGTCACAAAATATGTTCGAGTTCAATTATTTATTAATATCATCATGATTATAATACTTTTGTGCATAAATTAAAAAAATTATTACAGGAAGTAATATGGATAATATTTCTCCGATTCAAAAAATTCACGGAGATAAATGTTTTGATTCTAAAAATCCTAAAAAATCAGAATCAATGCAAAATTGTTACACTAAACTTTCTCAGGAATTAATGAAACATACCGCTCAATCGTTAGAAGCACGTAATTTAATTAATGCACAATCTGTTGAAGATCATAACGAAAGCATGGTAACAATGAATTCCATCGAAAATGGACCATTAACCAATAGAAATGAATCAAAGGATGATCTTCGAAAATATGTGAAAATGGTGATTAATATTCAGATGATAATCTTAAAGAGATATTCACGATCAAACGTAAATAAATTTTTTATAGATTGCAGAAATGCAGTTAGCAAGAGAAGACAAAGATCCAAAACTCCGAAGTAGTATTTCGAGTCCGCCATTAGGATACAGAGAGGTACCGCGGAAACATTACTTAAAAAAGGAATTGAGTATGAGTGAGGATAGCGTCACATGGCAACAAAGTCCCGAGGTTTGTTTATTTAAAATTTGATAATTAAGACACACACACATATATGTATATATACGAATAATATCATTTTCTCTGCTAGACTGTACACGATATTAGTGAACATATACCACTTCCACAAAAAATGCTTACAAAAATAGATCAGAAGAACAAGCCTCCTTGGAAATGACGTACAACATATGATGACAATGATTCTGAAGGCATAGATGAACTCGATTATGGCAACTGAATTTAGAGTACAGTGTACTTAATTAGCAGTAATACATTTTTTTATATGGAACAAATACCGATCTATTTTTCTGCAAGACGAAAATTGAATAAAAAATTTTTTCATACACTATTGATTTGCTTAAAGTTTTACATTTTCTTTTCCTATTTTCCCATCGCGAGAATACAATATCATTTTGTCTAAAATAAAATGACCTACGATAATTTTTCTTGTTTATGTTTTGATATGGAAATAGCATTTAGATGATTTTATGTACATTTACTTATTTCATGTCTTGCAGTTTTGGAAAGATTTATAAAATGATTGTATAATATTATATATCGACAACAGAATAACATAAATTTAACAAAACATATTATTGTTGCTTTATATAAACTTTGAACATTATAATTTATATTATATTCTTATTTATATTCTTACATTTTTATTAATATTCATATAATTATTACAAGTACATTTTGCTAAGATATATATTTTTTTAAGATAATCTTTTAGCCTCTTTTTAATCTAATATTCCTTATTTCTCTTTGGTTTTATTCTCTTTCAACTAATTCCAGCTAAAAACATTAATCTAATATCCAATATTTTTTTTGTACTAAATATCCGATGCCTTCAATTTTTATCATAACATTAGTTTTTGCGTTCCGAAATATTTTTGTAAGTGTGATTGTCATAGAGGAAAAGGATGTGTGATAAAATAATGAACTGACGAATTGATAATAAGTTATCAATGTAGTATAGCAGATTGTTTGGCGCACATTCATTGCGGTTCTAGAATAACTTTCCTATGTATACATCCGCGCAAGTATAATTAAAAATATATTTTTATATACATACATATATACATTTATATTTGCGTTTCTTTTTCTGTAAAGTGTAAAAAATTCCAAAGATATAAAATACGTAGCATCTCTCATTTATGTATGAAAGAAAAAGTACATTACGAAAAATATACTTGACGTAAAAGGCTATTCTTCATAGATATCGTAAAAGTTATATGTAATCATTTAATAAACAGATTACACAGTCCAACAATTTGCGGTCAAAGTGTCGATAAAGTTATTTTGCTCAAACAACTCTCATCCCAGCGATAAATTTAATTTTGTGGTTTACTTACAGGGAAGCAACTAAACTTTAAATTTATATTAGATGACTCGATTTGTATAACCAGATCTGAAATCGTGAATCTGACGTCATTCTTTTTTGTTAGAGAAATGAAAACAAAAAGTTTCGAGCTTAAAGAGGACAATTTAATTTTCAGTTGCAATAATATGTAAGTTTTTAGTATAATAATAAAATTTTTTAATTTTTCTTTATTTTTTTATCCAAGCTATTACAATAAGTATACATTCTTTTTTTTTAGTAAATTGAAATAATGCAACTACATATAAAGTGTATATAGAATATAAAATAAATATATTTATCTTTATTTTATTAAAGATTATTAAAAATTATCTAATTATTATTAACTAATTATTATTAAAAAATATTAAATATATTAATTATTATTAAAAAAAGGTGCATATAATCTATAATTCTGTAGCTTAAATTTCTATATAAATTTCATATAATTAAAATGTAAAATTAACTATAATCAAATATAATCAGAATTCGTCATATATACATGAATGAAATTTTTCGTATCAATATCGTATGTTAAACACGTTTACTTCGAGTAAGTTGCTGCATATTGATATCAATTTAAAGAGATATTGTACTATTACGAATCGATTTTCAATTGTGCATGGTGAATAATAATCAATATGTATCACACCACTTGAATGACGTAAAAAATTTCTACAAATTGCATAAATAAATCTATAAATTATTGTTATTTTTGGCTTTATTATTTACAAATATAATATTTTCCATGATATTTCATCCTCAAAAATATTATCTTCAGCACTTTAAAGTCATTACTAAAAGTAAAATCATCTCTTAAAAATCTTATGTATCCATTTTTTTT
>Ga0157364_1009400_pt1 | contig 10116 bp, 2 predicted proteins | sample AttsexASBM2_FD_111476 | JGI IMG/M metagenome (GOLD analysis project Ga0157364, IMG submission 111476) | Fungus gardens microbial communities from leaf cutter ant in Ribeirão Preto, State of São Paulo, Brazil - Atta sexdens ASBM2 | ecosystem: Host-associated > Fungi > Mycelium > Unclassified ... | reverse complement strand
TAAAGATTACATCATGAATGATTTTATTCTATTTCATTATTGTTTTATTTTAATTTGAATTAAATAAAGTAGTGACTATTATCCACAATTACACCCTATGTACTAATTGCGGATCAATTCACCATATGCTTTATCCTTTTTAGTGACATTACTACATCCCATAAGAATAATAAAAATAATTTGCGCATGCATATCGTAATATAAATAACAAAATTATAATTAATGATCCACATTTAGTTCTAGGGTCTAATTGTGCAATTTTAACATATTCAAGTTTATTTAAAATTAGTGACAGTTAAAAATCAATAATAATTACAAAAATTAAACGTTTAGCAATAAAAAAACAGTTAAATTATGAATAGTAATACTTTTTGCGTATAGACATGTATATTATTTTATATTCTAGCTATTTTGATATTTAAAACAAATAAATCTTTTCGGAATGACATCATTTGTAAGATTTAACAAGTTTTTAAATAAATTTACATTTACATTTTTATAATAAATTTACGCAATAAAAGTATTGTTATAACATGATGATTAAACAATACTTGCGAACATATTTAATCTTAATTGAGTATAACGTTGATTTTTAAATGAAATCTATAATTATTTATTACTACCTACTATAAAGCTGTAAAAAAATATTTACTACTTACTATCAGGTGTAGTAAAAAGAAATCCATTATTTTTCCATTCAATTTCATGCAAAAATAATGGATTTCTTTTTACTACACCTAATATAAAGCCATAAAAAAATAGCAATTCTTATGATATTACACTTTAAATGAATTTTTAAAGATATGTTATAGTTAACCTCATATATTTAATTAGTTAACGACATCAATAAAATGTATAGCACTGTTTCTAATAAATTCAGTTCAATTGCCACTTGAAAAAGATAAAAAAATCTTATATGTACTATTTAATGGAAAATACTATAATTATTTAAATATAAGAAATGATTCGAAATTGCCTAATCTACATCTAGCACTTTTATCCTATATCAATAACCTTAATATAATGTATATTTTATAAAAAATATCTAAATACAAAGGTAAGAAAAATACGTCAAATACTTAAAAAGCAGAAAAGTATGCAATAAATATTTAAAATATTTAAAATAAATATTAAAAAACTTATATATTTATTAAAAAGTTAACTGTATTATACATAATAAATAGTATTTATTTTTTTACTGCTTTCCGCAAAGTAATTTTTCATTAAATTTTAACACGTATGCATATTTTGCAAAAAATTACTTTTTACGTAAAGAAATATTCAATACAACAATAATTAATCGATTATAGCATCAGTGATAATTATAGAAGAGAATTTATTTGGAGTTAAATGAAAAACTAGCATAAATAATAATCTTCGAAACGTATTAAGCGTTAAACAATCATCACATTGAAAAAAATTTCAGAGGAGAAAGAAATCTTGCATGGGATTAGCGGAAGGCTTCCTAGCAAACAGTTGATCGCTTTAATGGGACCATCCGGCGCGGGAAAATCCACGTTACTCGACATTCTGTCCGGTTTTCGGACAACTGGAATGGATGGTTCCATATACATTAATGGTCGTATTCGACATCTTAATAATTTTCGAAAGTAAGTACAGCTTTGATACTTTCGATATCATTAAATTTGAAATTCTTTAAATTAGTAATTTATATAAAATGTGTATTTAAATAAACAAGGAAATTGAAGACATTTTTTGATATATAAAAAATATGTATTTATACACATTATGTGTATTTACATTGTTGAAAATTTTTTAAGAATTACAATAAATATTGTTTTCGACATGGATATCGATCGTATCATGTCGTTTTAACGCTTCATTAATTCTTTCCCCAGATGCAGCGCGTACATCACGCAAGATGATCGACTGGAACCTCTGCTCACCGTAATCGAGAACATGAGGGTCGCCGCCGATTTAAAATTGCCTTCGAGCACACCAAAACACAAGAAAGAGATGATCGTAAGTAAAAATTTAGTCAAAACTATTTAATTTATAATTTTATTAACACTTTAATTATATAATTTATTAAGAAAGAAATCATCATGAAATTTACTAGAATTTATCGAAGAAAATAGTATTATTATAGTGCTTTGCCAGATCTAATATTTAATTAATATACTTTATAATTATTATTTAAAGATAAAGTAAATGTTTGCCTTTACACAGTCAGCCTCAAATGACTTAAATCTTGATTCTTAAGGAAATTAAGATCATTGATCCGTCGCTTCGGGTAAATAATTTTATTTATTAAAAAGTTATGAACAGAACAATTTTTATGAATAACACATAATTTTTAAACATAAGGTACTTATTTCAATAATATTTTTTCTTGACAGGAGATGGAAGTGAGACCTCGCTTCACGTAAAATCGTGCACCCCTTGGCAAGGGGAAAGTGGGATGGAGTCGCTTTAGATAAAAATCGTGCATCCATAAACAGGAGGGAGATGGGGGTGGGAAGGGGGCTTCGCCCCCTAAGGGGCGCACGACTTGCAACTGAAACAACTCCTATCCTATTTCTCTCCCCTGCTTGGAGGGGTACAACTTTCACTCTAAGCGATTCTCATCTTGCCTCTCCCTTTGTTTGAGATCGCATGAGTTTTACCTCTCCCTCTCTCAAGGGAAAATATTGCTGAAATATGTACCTTATTTTTTAAAATTGTGTGTTATTCATAAAAATTGTTTTGCTCATAATTTTTTAATGAATAATGAATAATGCGACAGAAAAGGTCAATGACTTTGATCTTCTTGAGAATCAAGGTTAAGGTTAGTTGGAGATTATTTGGAGTTGACAATGTAAAGGTAAACATTTATTAAAGATAATATAAAAATATTTACTATCATCTGATTTTACCAATATTAATCGTCTTATCTTATATATTAATTGTATAATAAATGAGATTTACTGTTGAGCTGATTTAAAATGAATTCTAGTACTTTAGAAGAATTAATATAATGTTTTAATACAATGTTTAGATCGAAGATATTCTTACGACACTTAGCTTGTACGAACATATGAACACGAGATCCGGTCGATTAAGCGGCGGTCAAAAAAAAAGGCTCTCTATAGCTCTTGAATTAGTCAATAATCCTACGGTGATGTTTCTCGATGAACCAACCACGTAAGCTCAATACCTTGATTATTCGATGTTGTTTCACTTTTTTGTCCGTTTTATTTATTTTACAATTTAAAAGGATTTAATAGCTATTAAAAAGATTTAAATTCTTCAATTTAATATCTTTTTAATTGCGTCTTAGTATTTGTCTTTTATTCTCAATAATAAACACTCAACAATAAACACATTTACGTAAATGCAAACCAAGTATTTACGTTAAATCTTTCTGTTAACTAGTTTTTTCATCTTACAAAAAGAAAAAAAACCTCACTTCGAGCAATTTAGTTATTTCTTTATTTATCTATAAATTATTTATATTAATATATTTTTAAATATTGTTTTATTTCTTTTATTAAAATTGATAAAGTTTCTCTATCTAGTAAAAATAAACAGAGTCTTTAATTATTTTTTATTTTACTTTATTATTTTATTGCTGTAATATTTTATCGACATATGTATCGATATATATATTGTTATATTGTAATACTAGTCTTTATTCACCGCGATGAGAATTCACGATTATTTTATATATTATATTGCACATTAACGTCTATATGACTAATTGTCATGATATTAATCTTTTTTTAAAGTATAATACGTAATACCTAATTTTTAATCAAAATTATTTGTAACGATTGATGGCATACTAATATTAGTTCAATAAAGGATTGTTTATTATGTTAATGTCTTGTTATTTGTTGTATTTGTTACAGAGGTCTGGATAGTTCATGTTGCATGCAAGTCGTAAACTTGCTAAAAATATTGGCGCGACAAGGGAGAACAATAATTTGTACTATCCATCAGCCCAGTGCGTCTTTATTTCAATTGTTCGATCAGGTAAGTAAATAATCAGAAATTTCTATAAAAAATTATAAAAGTCTGTTTAAAAATATGTAAGATAATTAATAATATTGCTTCACGCGATATCAATACACAAATTGTTTTAAATCTTTACCTAGTAAACACAATGGTACATATAATATAAATATAACATGCAATGTCAGCTCAACAAAATAATTATAATATAACACACTGTGTTGTTGAGCTGACATTGCATGTTACATGTATGTTACATGTACAATAACATTGTGTTTACTGAGTAATATGCGTTTATAATTAGAATAATAAGAAAATCAAAATTCTTGCAGGTGTATGTATTGACGAATGGAGACTGTCTGTACCAAGGAGCAACGAGCAAACTCTTGCCATATCTAGAAAATATGAAACTGCCATGTCCTATGTATCATAATCCGGCAGATTACAGTACGTGTAATTTCTTTTTATAAATTACTCGAGAATTTCATTTGTTTGATTAGCTAATATTGATATATGCAAATATTGCAGTAATTGAACTCGCTTGTGGCGAGTACGGTAACGAGAAAATCAATACATTGATAATGGGGTCGCAAAATGGTCGAAATTTGCAGTGGTTCGACAATCCAGAAGCCTTGAAAGATGCGAAAAGTTTAAGAGGTACTTAGAAAATAAAAATATAAATATCACTATGATAATAAAATTATAACGATGTAATTTTACAACGATCATCTTTATTCTTCGTTAAAAAAATATTACTGTGTACATACAAGGTATATACAATAATTAATGATAAAACTCTATAGCGGCAGAATGGACTAAATTGAGTCGAAAAATCCTCTACCATTTTGCAATTTTCGCAATAGTTAATAAGATATTAAAAATCGCTAAATAAATCGCTAAAATTTTCAATAATTTTTTACTCAAATACTATCAATTTTACAGCAAGAGACAAAAATTGTTTATTTTCTTCTCATAAAGTTCTGAGAATTCTTTAATACCACATTTTCTCATGTAAAATAGTTGTCAGTTGTATATGAATAAGAAAATACAGTACTAAAAGATTGATAAAAAATTCTGAAAAAATTCTTACTTCTATGAGAAGAAAATAATTTTTATTTTTTGTCGTTTTTCTGTAAAAGTTGATACTTGAGTAAAAAATTATTAAAGATCAATATTCGGCAATATATAATAATTAATATCTTATTAATTATTGCGAAAATTGCAAAATGGTAGAAAATTTTTTGACTCAGTTTAGTTCGCTCTACCTGCTCACGAGTAAGCTTTGTCAAAACTTATCAGACTATATATAATATTATATGTATATGCATATATATATATATATATATAATATATATAATTATATATATATGTATTATTATTATGTATTATATATACGTATTATATATAATATATTATATATAATATTAATATATTCATTTTACTCTTATTTTAAACACTGTTGCATTAATTAAAACATATTGTTAAGCTTGAAATTTTATTGCACTTATTCTAAATTTATATAAGCAACATTGCATTTAATTTTTGATTTTTTTCAGCGGAACATCCTTTGAGAAACAAAGTAAATGATAACAGCTTACACGCGACAAATCTCATTCATCAAATCAAGATCTTGCTAAGAAGAGGCTTTATCATGTGTAAACGAGATACGGTAAGAATTATTTGTTTATCTATTGCGTTTTAATATACATGTCAATGATGATTTTAATCAGCGATTCTCTTTGAAAGTTCCAAAAATTATTTGAAATCCTTCTTTTTAAGATAATGCGGAGTATTTTTCTACAATTATTGTATTGATTAAATTGAATAAAATGAATAAAATCTTAAAAATATTAAGAACTAATATTTTAAGAATTCAGAGAATGTGCAAGTCGTACAAAAAATCCAAGCGTTTTCGATCTGACGTAAAAAATGCTTGCACTACGATCACACGAATTTTATTTAATAATATATCGTGCACATATATTGTAGACTCTGACACATTTACGTATCGCTGTTAACATACTCGTTGGTGTAATGCTGGGTTCTGTTTTCCTGCGATCCGGCGCTGATGGATCCCGCGTTTTGGACAATTATAATCTTCTATTTGCTATCCTCATACACCACATGATGACGACGATGATGCTCACAGTAGTTACCTGTAAGTATCCGTGTATTTTCCGTAAATGACTTGCGATGACTAACTTTCGCAAATGTGAATTTGTATAACAGAAAGCATCTTATCTTTGATTCGCAGTCCCAATGCAAATGTCTATCCTCCTAAAAGAGCATTTCAATAGATGGTACAGTCTAAAGGCGTTTTACACAGCGATAACGTTGATTGACATGCCCATTTCGATAATATGCTGTATACTTTTCTCGATAATCGTCTACTTTATGTCAGCGCAACCATGGGAAATTATTCGATTTTCTATGTTCGTGGCCATTAGTCTATTAATCATGTTTATAGGACAAGGTACCGGGCTTATGATAGGCGCTGTATTTAATGTCGTGGTAAGTAATCAAGTATTAATTAGAACTGTTGCTGATAATCAGTGATATTATTCGTAGACCGTAATGTTTGTTATTTAATTATCTTTGTTATTTAATTGTATATATAGTTAGTATCTCTTATCAATGTTTGATCCTCTTATTAATTTATTATCAATTTCTTTTAATTTTGATATTATCAAATGTGTCATTAATTTGTTTTTTCTTGTTATTGATATATTATATATAGATTTATTACAAATATCAATAATTTATCTTATAGATAAGAATGTGCTGCATTTATTGCAAAATGTTTCATAAAAATGTTTAATTTTTGAAGTAAAATTAATGAAAGAAACATTTTAACTTGCAGAATGGCACATTTATGGGGCCAACATTGGCATGTCCACTAATGATGTTCGCTGGATTCGGAGTATCATTACGTGATCTACCAAGCTATCTTAAGTGGGGTAGCTATATCAGTTATTTGCGTTATGGTCTAGAGGGGTAAGAATTATTTTGTAAATTTTGTATTACTTAGTAGCAATATACACATATTTATCACGTGTATTTTCAATAGTATATATATATATATATATATAATATTTTCAATTATTCATATTTATAATAAAACTTCACATAATTTTATATATACTTATGGTTTATGTTTAAAGAATTGTGTAAATGAGAATTATTTAATATAATATGATAAATTAATCTAAAATTTATTAATTCAAAATTATATAAATATAAAATATTTAATGTTAATACTATTCGATGTTAATTTAATGCCGTAGGTTTGTCGGGGCTATCTATGGACTGGACAGACCTATTCTAGACTGTAAAGAAAAGGGTGAGTTTTACTGTCATTATAAATACCCTTCGAAATTTCTCTCAGACATCTCTATGAGTGGGGATCAATTCTGGAATGATATTATCGCGCTCGCTACAATATTGCTCATCACACGATGCAGCGCATATTTATTATTACGATGGAAACTTATATCATATCGATAATACCGATGATAATGGATCTTTGAAATGTGATTTTTTTGTGCTCCAACTACGTATTTAAGTGACTAGGAGATTTAAATATGTATTATACTCTTGATTTTCCAATTTATAGAATTTAAGTTTTGTTCGAAGCTACACTTACCGAATGTGTAGCTTTCAAAATATTAAAATAATTTTAAAATATTGAATAATAATGAAGTAATTAATTGAAAATATTGGAAACTATCAAAATGAACAATTATTCCTATTAGTCGCTCATTTCTCTACTTAAAATTTACAATAGGGACCATTAAATGTGGATACAACATCTGTAAGATCGAATCGTACTTTATGAGCACGATAAATTTGCGAGCAAAAAAGTTTACATTCAAATGAGCATATTTTTGTGCCCGCAATATGCAATAGGAATATGCGAGCACGAAATTCATACATTCCTATCAGCATTGCTTGTGCATCAGGAACAATGTACATACACAGTATACGAATAGATTATTTTTTGTACGCTTCTGTTTGATATTTTAAGTAGAGTTATGTCTGACTGTACATTCTTGTTATTTTAAAATTATCTAAAGTGATATACACAATAGAAAAAGAGTGCCATGAATGTTAAGCACTCGGTATATATTCTTTTTATATGCAACTTTGATCAATTATCTGATTATCTCGTAATAATCACGAATGAATAAGACTGTGTGGATACTACGTGACAAATGTATGTATGTATGTATATCTTCGAGTTCATATTGATGAACATCGAAACTAGATAGGAATGTATATGTTACGTTATGGTTAATGGATACTGGTTAATGGATACTGCGATGATTATATTTAATTTTTATTAATGTAAAGATAAAAATAGTTGTATGGCATAGAATAAATCGAATATATAAGTATAATATACAGTATAAGTTTTCGCGGTTGTTGCTACGCATAAATAATATATTTATAAAGTGATAAGATATAATTTGTAAACAATTGAGTATTAACTAACAAATTTAATTGCAAATGTTTTGAGTCTGTTTTTGAGTCTTCTTTATAGTATGGATCATAAGTATTACAGTTTGTACATACATTGCATATTAAAGAGGATTCAAATCCAGAGTTGAGATTATTTCCTAATTATTTTATCGCTTTATAAATATATTTATAAATATATTCAACAACTACGAAGGTGCATATTGACATTTTATTTTTGATGATATTTTATTCAATTTTTATATTTAAATGTAATTCATGCGAAATGATATGTAAAGCCTACATAATACTGATAACGTAATATTAATCAGTAAAATATTTTTATCTGAAGATAGAGATACATTACTTGAATTTATATCGGTGATCATATTCCAATTGCGTCTGTCACAGTGCTTGACAGCTGACGATTTTAATTCATTCGAGATTTTAATAGATAACTATGTCGAGAGTAAAAAGTGTGGCGTTATGTCAGTCCTTCAATAAAAGAGCGATGCAAATTGGAAATTAAATGGAAACGATTTTAAAATTCAGAAGTACTGTTTGTTAAGAGAGATAATTATTTTAATATATTTTTTAAAAATAGTAAAAACAGTTAAACTGCTGATTATTGAAACAATAAATATATTATAAAACAATCATCTTTATTTCAATCCTTGAAAATTAATTAATCAGTAGAAAAAAATCTTTTATTATGTGTTCCTTATAAATCATTATTATAATCGTCGTTATTACAATGACTTATATTTTTTATAGCTATACTTTTATATTTATATAGATATATACATATATTATTTTGTTATTAATATAAAAAAATTAATTAAATGGAAATTCTGAATTAATTATTCAACAACTTTATTAAGTCGATGCATTGATTATTCACTTATATCCTAAGATATATTAGTTTATCATACTATTATGTTTAATTTATTTTAATAAATATAAAATGCTAACCTTTATATTGTCGTAAATTAGTGTTATAAAAAATAAATTTTCTATATGTTTTATAATTGAGTTTATTATATCATATTTATATAACGCAAGGTACAAAAAATTTATACAATTTTTACATACCAAGGTCATAATTTCTCTTAACATTCTGCACATTGTTGCAAAAAGAACTTGCTCAATAGATAATTTTTTAAGACATATTTTGAAAATATTTTCTTGTTTAAGATGATGTTAATCAAATATACTTCATCACTTTTTTGCATGATAAATTTTCCAATAAAATACAGTATAGATGATTACGTGTAAAAAGAATATCCAACAACAAAGTATTATCAAAAGTATGTAAAATGGCATTGCTGGCATGCCCATCATCGAGAGAATCTTATTTGGTGAACGTAAATAACAATAAATTTCCGAGCATACCAAATTTGGTCGATCAAGATAGACAGCCTGCATTATGCCTTCAAATGCATATCTGCAATAAAATTTTACGTTTTTTAAATTTAAAATACAATAAATACTAGAAAATATAGTAGTTGAGAATTCACAATAAAAAACATGTCTTTACACATAAGCAGAAACAACTCTTGATACGTTATCATAAATTAAAAAATGGTTCATATGAGAAAAATTATGTCTAAGTAATAATAAATTTAGGGGAGACCGGGACCGGGGTTGTTACAGTTTTTGATTAGTAACTTAAAAAAAAAATAAATGCTTGATTTTGAAATATTATAT
>Ga0157364_1009399_pt1 | contig 10116 bp, 5 predicted proteins | sample AttsexASBM2_FD_111476 | JGI IMG/M metagenome (GOLD analysis project Ga0157364, IMG submission 111476) | Fungus gardens microbial communities from leaf cutter ant in Ribeirão Preto, State of São Paulo, Brazil - Atta sexdens ASBM2 | ecosystem: Host-associated > Fungi > Mycelium > Unclassified ... | reverse complement strand
GTTACGAAAACAATTAGTACTTATTTCTAATTACACTGATTTCTAACTCTGATTATGTCCTAGATCTTTCTGTCTTTATATATTTGTATATTGAAAATTTACTATCTTTTTTTTAAAATTCAATTTTCAGATTACATTTAAATTTAACAATAGGTATTAAAAATCTCTTAAAATCAAATTTCATAATAGTCAGATTTTTTAAATTTGAATTTTGGAATTTTAAGGCCAGAATCGACTTCAGCAACTCTGAAGATTCTTAAAAAATAAGATCTTTAAGTTTCTTTGTTAAAAAGTTCTCATTGTCAAAGGATTGATAAACATCAGTCTTATTAGCATTGCTAATTTATTTAAATTGTGCAGTATTTCTATAAAGATTATCACGTCTGACAAATTTGACATTAGCAATTTTTTTTCTAAAATTCATAGAGTTTCTAAAATTTTCTAAAATTCATCGAGTGAAGCGAGCACTTAAATGAAGCTCGTTGAGCTCGTTTTATACGAACATTTAAGAATTAAAGGTTGATTTTACATGTAACATAAATGTCCTTCTCTTTTTCTTGAAAGCATGAAATCGTCCTAAATGATTCGTGAGAGCGGAATTTGCACATAGACACAAATTTGACATTAGCAATTTTTTTTCTAAAATTCATAAAGTTTCTAAAAAACAACTATTGGGCAAGTGAAAAAGTAAGAAGAATCAACAAGATTGAGACGAGGGTAAGCGAAGAAAGAAACAAGGTAATGGCTTGCCGGGCTAGTTAATCCACTTTTTTACATCCAACCGCACTTCATGTATTTTGACGGTGTTCATAGCTCAGAGAGTACCTGCGCAAAAATTCGACGGGAGTTTCCTTTCGGCACGTACGCTGAATACGCATCTCGCGTTTCCATAATTGTTCTGAACTAAATTTCGTGAATTTCGCATCCGCATGGTACGTTCGTTTTCGATGACGAAGCGATTCGCGTAACATCAACGGCGTGCCTTATCGCACATCTTGAGCTTCTTTACACGCGAATCTCTCGAGATGCGAACTGAACAGTAGCAAACGATCGAAACCAATGTGACTCTGGACTTTTGTTCTCTCAAGTTTCTCACTACCAATATTTTATCGTAATACATAGTCGTTACCACATAATCTTTTCTGATAAAACATTGTTCACAAAGCTGTTTCGCAGAGACTAAATGTTTAAAATGAGAGTAAAGGAAAAACAATTAAGTTCCGTAATTGACAGTAATATGTTCATTCTACTTTTATTTCAACAAATCGTTGTGCAATTTCGATATAGTGAGTGTACAAACAGAAACTTTTATCTCTTTTTTTATTATAGATATATTCTACTTGATACACAACAAATAGGAAATAAAGATCATAAATGATCAAACAAGATCTTTAGTGTTTAAATAATTCGGTGTGAATTTATACTCGTATCAAAACTTGCAAACTGCGAATTTAATTTTCCATCTTGAAACGCATTGCAATCCTAATAAAATTAAGAGTAATTTAATAATACTGATACTTATAAGAATCCTAGAAAAATCTTAATAATCTGATGCTGATAAGCATTTTAAAACTGTAAATAATTTTGTTGCGAAAAATATTATCTCGATCAGGATTTGAATCCAGAAAATTAAACTCGGCACAGTTTGCAGAATTGCATATGTAATATAAATTCACACCAAATTATTTAAGCACTAAAAATCGAATTTGGCCATTTAGGGCTTCTATTTTCTATTTGTTGTATATTCACATTATGGTTTTAAAAGATACTTTGCATCTTTAATACATTATATAAGTATATTCCTATTTTATCGTGTTTCTTTACTAGCATTGAAAGGATTAATTTATATATTTCCAATGTTCTTTTTATACTGTGTACGTGTACACACGATGATTTTTCATAAATGCTTTGTTGCAATTACGACAAAAATCTTCACTGTGGGAGCAACTTTCAGAGAAAAAGAAAGGAGAACGAAGGTGTGTATCTTGGAAGATACAAATAAAAGACAATGTAGCGCGTATCGGAGAAGCAGCTGCAATGCGGCGTGCACCTGCAACCGATCTAGATGCACGCAAGTTTTTCATGGAAGTCCATTCTCGATGTGCAGCGAAAGTCGACCATCGCGCAACCTTCTTAACGATTGCCATGCATTCCGTTGTCGCCAATGGCGATGTGTAACATTTAATCGAAAATACTTTTTATTGTGTCCTTTAATACTTGATAAAAAGATTCGTTTAACTTACCCGAACGTAAATGCACCTGCGAATAAGAATCGAGCAAGACCTTTCTCTACATTCATTCTCTTTTTCCGACTCTCTGTTTAATATGACGCGAGACATTCCGCGCAGGTTCGTGATATATGTAGATAATGACACTCTAAATAATCCTTTATAAATTAAATCAGATTATGCGCTCGCTCGCGAGAACGTTTAACGCGCCCGAAAACGAGAGGGGTCGGAAGTTTGCCTATCCTTAGATGTGTACGGGAATCGTGTTCTCCAAGCTTGCCTGTTTGACTTTCCATTTTCCACTCGAGTCGGCTCTTTCCGTAGTCAGTAAGCGAAAAGTGCAGATAAACACAATGGCACACAAACTACGGTAAATAGAAATTCTTCGTAAAATAGATCCGCCCTACGTGCGTTGTGGCACGGAAATGGAAATTTATCCCTTTAGCTTTAACTTTCAGCACGACGTCACGTGCACTCGTCGCCCGCACCGGTAATGTTATATTTCTTTCTTATTGGCCTTCTCCCCAGGTAAAGCAAAGTGCTTTGTTATGTGTGAGCTTGGTTACAATGAATAGAGCACGAATCCATTTCTGTCCCACCTTATTGACTTTCTATACTATTACCAGTCCACAAAATAATTTAGGGACTAGTAATTTTGTAACTTTGTTATTTGTCAGAGCTCACAATCTTCTCACAAAAAAAGCGCGACCCAATGAATGCCTCTTCGAAGAAAGTAAAGAGATACCTTCTTCCAACCTGCTGATCTGGATAAGGATCTTAAATCATTGCAAAAACGACGACAGTCACGTACCAAAGCCGCCGTATCGGATCGCGTAAAAAGGCGATGTGCCATGGCTTCACTCGAGGCAAGTTTGAACAATGTCGCTTTGCGAAGGTGGTCGCGGCACGTACCACCGGGAAGGATATCGGATGAAACCAAATCCCTTGTAACCAGCCAGGTGAACAAAGGATTACCAATGGCGGCCTAGATAAGGTCTGTGCCCAGTCCGACAGCATGTCTAATTTACATCCTCCGAGTACGCGAGGAAGTCATATCCGTTTCGGTCGACATCGGCATCCTCCGCCACATTGCGCTCAGAAGGGTCGCTAAAAAAAAAAGATCTAAAGGAAAAAAGGAAGAAAAACGACAAGATGTAAAGGAGAAGTTAATGAGAGACCCATTTCGTAGCAGATAATACGGGGATTAGACCCCAACAGCACGAATCTTCGATCACTACTTAGGTTTAACCGGAAGAAGGAAAGGGAGGGGAGAAAGACGCGAGAGAAGCTGTCATCAATTAGCCGGTTAGGTTATTGCTTAATGAGCCAATAACAGGTTTAATGAGCCACAATTATATTTACAACGGATAAGCAGCGTATCACAATTAATACTATCTGTGTGATTCAGGTACAGACCTCGCCTTTGTATTCTACGAGAATATTTTCTAGACAATATTTCTCTTTAAGAAATGCAAGATTCAAATATAAATGTTTTATGTTGAATAACATATATTATTTTGTCACAGCGTCATTATGGCAGCGTACCGTTTTTTAATAAAAAAAATTTTAATAAAATTAATTTTTTAATAAAAAAAATATTGATTGAACTTGTGACTCTTTTTCTTGCAACTATTGATATTTATAGTATAGCTAAAATTATTGACCTTAAAGGTGCCATTTCATGCTAATAAAAGGGAAGGGGGGACGTTTTACTTCCATCAACTTTCGTAGGTATACAAAGTTATGTTTAAAGTTTGATATTGTTCAACTAATAGCGAAACATCACTGAAATACATAACATGTTATGTCACGTTCATGTCTTCCAAGATTAATTTTGGCGAAGAAAAGAAAAAAATCATGTTCACTGCGATTTTTGAAAATGGATGCTATTATAATGGTATTTTTTCTTTTTTCATAATTGGATATTAGCAACTGCAACGGCTATATATTGCTTTCGAATCTCTGCTACAGCTGTAGCTGCTACTATACAGATATATTCTTTTACATACTCGATGTATTTTTATTTTTGTAATCCATTTTTATTAAAATGAATTAAAAGCTAGCGAAAATAAATAAGTGTCTTCGTTAACTTAAAGCCATTAAAGATACGCTCCATGAAAAAGAGGCAGAAGAAGAACAAACAGCTTTTGAACGCTGCTTTAATTGGGATGAAGTAGAGGTAAAAAATTAGCTTTCCTTCGCTGCATGAAATTGCACCTTAACTGTTTCATGTATGCATAAAATTCATTTTTACACGGTATAAATTTCCAATTCCAGTCACTTTTTACAGAGACCGTACATCTAACATGTTCTTAACGCTGCAATAAATCTTGCCAAATTCCACTGAGAAAGACGAATGAGAAATAATTTGCTACAACGTAACAACGCCACATACGCGACATTTTTATACGCGACATCGTCGTTGTTAACCGACTAGACCAGCATCATCACAAGCTGCGACTCACTTTGGGAGATGAGAGATATTTCACGCGTTGGTCCGTGGATCGTTTCATGGCGATGAAAGACAGGGTAAGAAACGACGCTCTCAGAGCTTTACATCTCTGTGCTTGGTTAACACTCGCCACGCGCGATTCCTCGGCTTCCATCTACGTCCGGGATTATAATACATTAGCGAGATGAGCGGCGAGATTCGTCGGATTTGACGCCGTGGCAAAATTGCCGCCGAGTACTTCTACCCGACGGGCGTAAACGCACGGTTCCAAGGTTTCCACGTTTAAAGCGGTTGCATCGCCGAATCTAACTCGTGCTGAGCAAGTGTGCCAGTTGTTTGACGAGCACGTCACGAGTTTCCCTCACCACAGCTTGTTAACCAAATAAGCTAATAGACGTAAACATATTAGTCGCGCAAGTTGCCAAACTGATTTGGAAATGCAAATTTCTAAATGGATGTAATATACGAATCTTTCTCTTTTATCATAACATGATACGCTATGTATATATTTCGTTATATGTATATATTAACATTTGTTTTATTTAAAAATGAATAAAATCTTTTAATTTTTCAGTTTGTAACTTAATTGTACATTTCATAATGTAATAGCTGTGAGTAAATATATTGTTTTCGATAGCTATGTTCGTTAGTTTATTTAGAAGATTCTTAAAGTTAACAAATAATTAATTATTGAGGTACAATTTGTTCTCCTAATAATAATGTGTTTAGTTGTCTCTCAATTTCAAATTTAATTAAATCTATTTTTTTTGTGATGAACCTATTTAAGAAGAAGCACACTTCGAAAAGTTCTTCTTTTCTTAAAAGATGTTAAATCATGTATTAATACATGTATACATTAATATATACATTATCAAAAATTTAAATTAGCAGTTAATTAAAAGACTTAATTTCGAATTACTCTGCGTGAATTAAAATTATCATCCATAGATGATAGATATTTTAAACGGGTTGTATCATCTCATTCATTTCATTTAAAAAACATTAGAAAAGAATCGTAGATTAATCGAGCAATGGCGAGTCAAACGAGAGAACAGAGACGGAAACGATAGAACAATAGACTTTAACGGAGCTATGACAATTAAGATAAAAGTTTTCAGATTCCCTTTCGTGGAAGCAAGAATCGATACTTTCCTCGTTTAGATGAAAGTCTTGCGTCCAACCTCTTTTCTCCACCCCAATCTTATCGCGTTCCGCTCGTAATTAAGAAAGTCTTCGAAGGAGTTGCCAAAGTCCAGAACGATCTTTCTTCATCGCGAGCTTTTCCTCTATCGGATGACGTAAAAAGATCAAATGAAACGAATGATAATCACGAATCGCTTAAATTCGACCCAAAGCCCTTTTCGTCAAAACTCATTCTACACGATTAATGCCTGATTTTAATCAATTTTTCCGACCATAACCTCTTACATAATCATTTGTAAAAATAATAAAATTCTAATTGATACTCAAAAGTATATTATTACATTATACAGATACACATAAAATATAAAGTAAAAATAATTGTACTTTTCAAGAAACCATTTTTATCTCGATAAAATACCATTTTATTAAAAATAAATTTAAAAAATCAACATATGACGAAGAAATATAATATAAAGAAAAGAAGATATTTTAATTTATAAAATAAAGTGAGAGAATTCATACATATACATACAGTTAGACGGAATTTCATGTCATAATTTAAAGTTTCATATTGAATAATGTGACGATTACTAAAAGATATCTATCAAAGATATCTTTATCAAAAATAATAAACGCCATAGTCAATTTTTGTGAAAGAGTCCATCAATGAATTGATAGTCTCGTGGTTGCGCGATTTTCAATTTCAACGCATTCGCTATAGAAAATAGGAAACAAGCATATCTATTGCACGCGAGTTTACTCAGGAGATAGACCGTTAGTACATATACCTACATGTAGCGCCTCGATTAAATTGACTCGGGCAAACCACTACCTGGATCGACAAAATATGGCCTAATATCGAGGCCAGCATCGAGGGATGGTAGATATATTCTCCGGTAGACATGGTCGTATCGACGATTGGTAGCATTGCGTATGCTATTTCGTAATTCATGAACGGAGCACGCAGTTTCGCGCAAAAGCTCACTAAGTTTATGCATAATACACGAAAATTGTATGCGTTTCAATAATACGCGTACGAAATTTATTGCATTTAAATATGAAACACAAATGAATAATTGTGAAACGCATTTAATCTTAACATTGTCGTGCAGAGACAATTTTTTCGCGTTTTTTAGTTGGTATTATTTATAAATCATAATTTAACATATCACTAATACAATCGTATAACGCGACATAAAAACTAATGCATTTTTTTATTTTGAACGGTTAATTCGATTGTAATCTTAAAAGGATTGATACTCCATAAAATTTTTTATATTTATTTAATAAATTTAAATGTCTTCATTATAAAACAATTTTAATGACTATTTTCTTCTAATTGATTTGTTGATTTTTCAACTTTCTCCTACAGTTCTTTTTGTTTTTTCAAATTTTTATTCCTTGTGATTCTGAGGAGAAACGATAATATAAATACAAAATATCAATGCATCGGACTATAGAAAACAATAGGAAAATAAACAAATAAAGGTTTTTATTTTTTTTCTTCCCCTACGGAAAAAATCAATCCGAGAACAGCGATGCGTATGTGGACAATCTATTAAAAGCAATCTTTAAAAATACCTGTTTTCTTTTACATATAACTTTATACGTGACAAAAGAGAAGTCATTTACAGCACAGCTGCTACAAATCGCAAACGATTACGTGTACGGATCGAGTCGTGATATAGAAGGTCGGTGGATCTACGTTGCCCAGTTGAAATAGGTTACAATCGTAGAAGAGCACCGATGTTCTGTCCGACACTGAATTGTGCCGTTTGATATCGCAATGCTGAGTTCCAGGCACGTTCTTCGTACAAAACGTTATTTCGTACGTGGGAAGTACCGACTATAAAACTGCCACAATATCTCAGAATAGGAAACAGGTCTCTTTCCGTTGGACAGGAAGCTGTTGAACCTCAATTTGCTCTGTACGAACAGTACGGTTTGACTTGCGATTGTTAGGTAGTTTTAAGAGCAATCGTATTTTTGAATGTCTATGTTTCCTGTTTAAAATGTCATAAAATTATGCGAATTATTTGTATAAACCAATAAAATATATGGTATCTGTTAACGTAATAAAATTTAATTAAATAATAATAAATTATAATAAAAATGTTAAAGTATATGATTATATAATAAATCTCATAAACTTCTCATAAATAGTAAATCAATTTTGTTTCTTATAATCTTATTGTATTTTTTTTTTATTTTATAACTTATTCGTTTCACTTTTTGTGTGTAAGATATTCGTTTTTTCTTCCTGAGTTGTTCATCGATTTAATTCAACAAGACTTTTATTTGAAGCATCGCACTGAATAAATTTGTGAAATCTAGTTTGCTGAATAGTAGCTGGTTTAGAGCATCAACCAAATAGAGGATACCAAGTACCTTGTCCTGTTATTAAGAGGACAAGCGACCGTCTCGCATGTCGATCGACCATCGGTCGAATCACCGTCACAGCTGTCTGCATCGTGGCGATATGGCCGGTTCTCGTGATATCGTATTCCTTCCTCGACACGAATTGCGCAACAAAATTACCACTCGAAATTGGAATTATCCTAGAATTACCATTGCCCCTGGAGTGATCGCGGGATTGTCTGTGTATCGATGTGTACGGAAGCGAAAGCAGTGCTTCCACTAACGGCCCCGCAACACGCACAGGTTTTCGCGGACTTCCTCGTTCGTCGACGGCCCGGATAAGCGCCAAACGTTTTGTATTCAACGCGCTGCAACAGCCGTGTTCGCGTTTAGCCACAGAGAAAGAAGCGAACAAGAAAACGTGTCGCGCACCGCAATGCAATTTTGGACAACGGACGAAACAAGAGACTGCCTAGGGAAATACGTAAATTAATGCGCAAGGTAATTGTTATGAAATGTCACTGCTCATTTGTGAACAATACAGCCGGCGCGATTAATCTTTCATGAATCAAATCTCATTATAAAATTGTTCATTCCTACTTAAAGTATAATAAATAAGTAATTATATATTTATTTTAAATTATATAATAAAATATAAACTAAACTGGCATATAGCAATTACAAATAATATTGTAGAATTCTACTTGTCCAACATTTTGTTTCTTGTCAACAATAAAATTTCATGAGACTGGAATCGTCCAATGATACATTTATACGCGTTTCGCCTTTACAAATTGTTAATAACGTTACCTAAATTTTGTTTACTGTTAAATGACACGCAATCGATTTTGATTATCGCTCTTTCGGCTTAATTTGTACGAATAAATTCATCGAGGTATTCAGCTACAACGCCCTCTCAATAGATATTTGATCGTAAAAAATTCGTATTGGAATTGTGTAACAGAATAGCCGCTTAATGAATCTCCAATATCAGCATTTTGATTTCCATCGATTTCACAAAATTTCGATAAACGCCAGTAGATATTAGCGATTCTAATTACCCACAATGTGAAAATACAGACAATTGTCTTTTCTCTTTTTGAGTGTATTTAAACTTTCTTCACATTTAAATTCATAATACATAAAAAAAATATATTAAAATTTATGTTAATAATTAACTCGCAAGAATTAACTGATAATTAAGCGATTGCTACAGTGTATGTAACATTTACATATGTGATATATTAAATATGCACATATAGATCCAGACATGATTCGTTCAAATGAAAGCCTATCACAAGATATCGTTTAAATACTGGTGACGACTATTCCCAAATCAATTTCAACTACAATACGAAATGTCGGAAAATGAGTGAGCTCTCACGTTCCTCCGACCTTGTCGGTACATCGATATCTCATTCTATCATTGATGGAATCCCCTATAGAAATCATTAGAGTGCGAAGGTAGAGAACTCTTCCTCTCGAGAAAATTGCTTGACGCCCAACGACGGTTTAAGTAGCAGTCGAATCTATTAATCATGGCGTTGATAAAGCCAAATATGAGTCAATTTGATATATATACATACATATATATATATATATAAATATATATAACACACACACAATTTAACGTTAAATATGCGAAAAGAGGATATTGACATGATTGTAAAATAAGAGGTAAATTTATCAGATATAATCCTATTAAATGTAAAGCTCACAAGTATTATAAAGCACTATATTATAGTTTTAAAACATTACACTGGCAATGGATAATTTAATATTATATAATCCTTCCATGTAGCAAATTTAACGTTTTATAATACCATAAACATTACAAAAGTTGAACAATAATTCGTGTTAATATAATATTAATTAAAAACGTAAAAATTCAACTCGTAAATGTTATTCTTTTAGCTTTTAAAATTTCACAAAACT
>Ga0157364_1009398_pt1 | contig 10117 bp, 6 predicted proteins | sample AttsexASBM2_FD_111476 | JGI IMG/M metagenome (GOLD analysis project Ga0157364, IMG submission 111476) | Fungus gardens microbial communities from leaf cutter ant in Ribeirão Preto, State of São Paulo, Brazil - Atta sexdens ASBM2 | ecosystem: Host-associated > Fungi > Mycelium > Unclassified ... | reverse complement strand
TTATTTTTTTTTTTTTTTATATATATATATATATATATATATATATATATATATATATATATACAATTATATATAAAACATTTTACAATAAGATTGGAAACAAGACGTTTATGTTAAATACATTATTTTAAATACGAAGTGCCACTACAGTCTGAATGTTAAGCTGTTGAACTGTTATATATATTCATATAAATAAATTAATTTCAGAAATGATAATTGCGTGCCGATATCCAGATAACCAGATCTCGCACGGAATATAAGAGATCTGGGTTCGACTTTTCCCGGCCGAAGCAATATTTTTCGCAATAAATTTATTACAGTTTTTTAAATTTGGGAAATTTGGGAGGATTATTAATATTTCAAATTGATTGCGTTGAAAGTCCGACAATCATATAGGCACGCAATTATTATTTCTGAAATTAATTCATTTATATGAATATATATAATATTGTAGTTCAACATCTTAACATTCAGATTGTAGTGGCGCTTCGTACTTAAAATAAAACATTTTATCTTGTATAAATGAACAAATCAATACATAAATAAATAAGTACAATTTGTACCAACAATACTTATACTAGCTCAGCGGAATCCTCAAAGCACTTACGGAATTGTTCCATTTTTTCTAGAAAATACAATAGAAATCGAATAATTGAATAATTCCAATAGGAATCCATTTCGAATAATGTCGTAACGTACTCTAATAAACTCTTAAAATTACATTTGATACTTGCTTAACATGTTGCTCTACGCTTCGAAACGAAGAGAGAAAAGGACACAGCGGCATCTGACGAAGATGCATAGAGATCAGTTGTAGCAACATCATTTATTTTTTCGCAATTAGCAGGCTTGGATCTACGATGTTTCAACTCGCAAAAGGGGCGTGGTTTGCCCAAACTGAGCATCATAGTTATTTTTTATTGCTGCACTTTCTGAACTACACAGTGCAATAAGTTGAAGTGAAAAAAATATACGTTTGTTTCATTTTAATTTATTGCATCGGTTCAGAGTGCAGCAATAAAAAACAGATCTCATGTCAATCCCTTCCACCATTCCGGCCTTACCTTGGTCCTGCTCGCAACAGTTCAGTTAGTAGTCCTTAATTTGTTCAGTTCTTTGTTATCTATTTAGTGTCTTGTTTAGCATTAAGGTAATTAATATGAAAGTTCCACCTCAAAAATCAATAAAATTATGCTTATTCAACGCGTTTTTGCATGAAATGAAAAAAAAAGTTTTGCTCTGCCCTGCGAACCAAGATATTAATCGTTAAAGTTGACGATTATTGTTAAGAAATCTGTCAGAAACAAAATGAGGCCTATAATTATGGTTGTGAGATTAGAAAATCTATCATGTAGACAGTGGGGTGTATTGTGCTGCTTATTTCACGGCACGGTTCGCAGATCCATAGAGGACTTCGGGAGATAAGAAACAATCTTGCAGTCTTTTGAGTAGAAATATATTTAACAGTTTTACATAACACCAGTGGTTTCTTATTACAATTTTACTTTATTCTTATTACAATTCCAGCACTTCGCGTCGCGGTAGATACTGCTATAATTTCGATGAGACGACGGGCAAAATAACACGACAAGTTTCTTTCAAATTTCTGACCGCATTCGCGGTCGCGCTTATATATCTTAATTTTCGCGGTAACCTTGACCTTCCGCATTGGCTCGTGTTGATTCAGCATTTCGCTTATCTGAGGCCAACTTTGCGCAAAGGTCTTGCATCCGCGTTTCTACTGTTTATACTCAGGGTCTTCTTTTATATTAACTATATTTAATAAATTCGTTTCGGCAATATTTCGATTTAACTTTTGATTGTTAATATTTTCTGGCACGTTCTTGGCGCAATTGTCATAGCACTTGTGTAATTAGCACTCGTGACAGTATATTTGCTTATTGATTCGGGGTGTTTACGCCAAACAAAATAAAAAAAAACATATCCCGCTTGGAACCTAACTGTCTAGAAGTTGCAGCGTAAACAGTGTCCCCTTGGAATATTTCTAACTCATGAAGACAGTGGCGTATGAGAACAGTCTTTTTAGAGCGGTCTTTTTACTGTCTAAGTTGCAACTTCTAAACAGTTAAGCTAGGCAATTAAGCTCCAAACGGATAGGATATATTTTTTTATTCGGAGCGGCGTAGTCAATAAGCACTAATCTATACACCTCACTGTCTACATCACAGATTTTTTTAACTTCAACAACTACAATTATAGAAGTTGTGCGTCCCTTTGCAGAGGAGAGGGACAGGGATGAGAGTCGCTTCGCGTGGAAATCCATGTGGAACAATACAATTATAGACCTCATTCTGTGACACATTTCTCTGTAATCTCAATAATCGTCAACTTTAATTAATATCTCATTCACGGGGCAGAGTGATACTTTTTTTTGTCAAATTCTTTCATTTCATGCAAAAACGCATCGAAAGAGTCTAATTTTATTGATTTTTGAGGAACCTCTAAACTGTATAACTATCAGCATTAATATTTACATCATAAAATATATCATTTCTTGTCAGAATACTTAGTAGAAGCGACAACGTCGATTCGATGTCGATTTCATTATCATTTCTTACTACGATGTAATATGATTCATATAATTATTAGAGACCTTTTTTTAAATACTTTCTCATTGAATTTATAATCACAAATCGGCGACAAATACGTGCAGTTAGTAGTGACGCAACATGTACCTAATTACATGACACTGCTTTACAAATGGGCCCAAACATAAAAATTCATTCCGCTTATCAAATTTCCTCCTCAGAATCATCTTTTTTAGTTTGCTATCGAGTTGGTGGTCTCCTCCTCTCTTACTTCACACAATCACACAATAATCAAAGAATAAAGATATTCTTTGACATTATGCTTTGATAATAAATTGTCATTAAAATTATATGAAAAATAGAGCATTCTTCATACAGTTTTAAATCATATAAAACTGATACGATCTATCAAACTGCGAGAGCGATCGTGAAAGCGACATCTAGATTGAATTAATTCAGATGATCATTTTTGATCACACTTTTTGACGGCCTCGTCCATATAAGTTCGGTCTCTTATTTTCTATTCTCCATGACCTGGATCCTCATAGCCTCCGGGCCAGGGTTACTAAATTGCCATGGTTTTTGCGTTATTAGCATTTGTGATGTCCTCATCGCTATGACAATTGGAAATGAGGAATTATAATATTCAATATGGCATCGTTTCCGGCTGATATTTTTATCGCCATATATTTGCCACATTCTTCATTGATTTCATTGTGTTGATTTTATTAGCTTTTGTATGCTTTTGTGTAGTATTGTGTCGATTGCATCGTGTCTGAATACGACATGAAGCTTTCAACTGAATTTTCGATAAAGACAGAATGATGATTATCTGTCCTCCTTTTCACTATTGCCTGTATTCTAGCAAAGATGTCACATTCAAACACGATGCGATCGATGCAACACTATAAAAACGTATAAAAATTAACGAAATTAATGGAACGCAATGAACACAACGAGCGTTCGGGAGATGCTATTCGCACTATTTAGCGCTATAAATTGTTCGGAGCTGCAGATAGTGATACGATCATGATGTTACTAATGGTAACGTATTATGTCACAACTGCGCGCTATCAACACTATTCCTTCCGAGATAATGTATTGGCGTTAATATTCGTTAGCGTTAACATTCGTTAAGGATTAATGTTTGAGGGGATTCTGTTCTTGAGTAATACCAAACTTTTCTCTCTTTAGAATTTCGTAGAATAAATATTTCGTGTGTGTGTATATATATATATATATATATCAAATTTTATCGTAGTGAATGCAATCTCAATTTCAATCTCTGCAATTGATGGCTTGCCACTAGACTGGAGTGAATGTAATACTTGCTTGTGTATTATCTTTAACTTTTCAAAGTTTTTGCAGAGTTCAACTTGTTTATTTATTTGATTTCATTATAAATGTGAAAGTCAAAAGTCTGACGATTTTTAATTCCTGTGTAAGGAAAGAAGTTACTATTGCGGTATAATACGGCAGGATATTCTGCTATAAATGCTTAAGGTCCTTATTAGACCTAGATACATTTCTTCTCAACTCGACAACGAATGCTCAAGATTTTTCCTTTTATCTGATTAATTTACTCAGTATAATTATTAATTTTTCTAGTTTTTCACTCCGTTGTTCACTCCGGCCTAGCGACAAACTATCATAGAGATTGCAATTGAAATTGCGTTCTATTATTCACTACGAGAAAATTAAAAATTTATGTTATGTATACTTCACAAAATATAAAAGTTTAAATTACAGAGAAAAGTTCAGTCGGTGATTGAAAACAGAATCCCCATTAACTTAACCTCGACAATTATTAAATTTCTTTGGTTAAATGCTACCAACGCTATGTTCGTTCATAGAGCTTGTTAACGTTATTGACTCCACGAACGTTGATAGCATTTGCATAACACGAATAGTGGCTACGTTCAACAGACTCAACAGTTGAGTGAGCGCTTGCTGCTATTGATGTATTCTTTTAGATCAATCAGCATTTTAAATCATCAGCATTTTAGATCATCAGCATTTTAAATCTGGAAGATTACATCAATAACATGAGTGCTTACTCAACTGTTGAATCAGAATGCAACGTAATCAATATAGCACGTGGCAAATATAGCGATAAAGATGCCGGCCAGAAACAATGACAGCCATGTTGAATATTAGTTCTCCATTTCTGATTGCCATAGCCATGAAGGCGCCACAAATGCTGTAACACTCGGTACAAGAGAGGAGATTGATAATCCTGATATTGGCAACGCTTTGACACCGAACGCTAATTAGTGAAAAACGGGTGATGAAGGTAAATTTTATCTTCACAACTAGCTTTTCATCAGCGCTTTCAATCAGCACTCTGTGTCAAAGTGCTGTTATCTGTATGACGATTCGGGCTAATTCGAAACGCACTTGATAATAGTTTTATTCGCGCGTTGCTTGCACTTTTTACATTCAGTATCTTCGCTTTCTATCTTTTGAACGCCCGAATCTCCATTTATTTTGATCTGTTTGGGTTGCTTGAACAATTTTTGAACTTAAAATGAGATAGTATATGTACAATATATTTGGATGTTAAAAAGAGAGAAAGCGAAGATATTGAATACAAAAGCAAGCAACGCGAACAGATCTAATGCCTTTTCGAAACTAGTGCTTGAGAACAAATCTTAAGGCGGAGGCACATGGGATTGCGGAACTGTGCAATGCAGAACAGCGGAATGACAGATAACCAATCTTGGCCATTTTATAGTTGTCGTTCTATATGCATTAAGGCTCATCTACACGATAAGGCGTGATATGACGTAAGGGCGCAGGCGCAAGAGAATTGTTCCTACTCGTAGCGACGTGGCACAACGGCGCAACAGAAATTAATTTTATTTCTAACGCCTGCACCTACCTTTATTGAAATTTAATTCTATTACTGAATTAATTAATCATTTTGAATATTCAAAATATTACCAATATTTAATATTGAAAATAAGTGATTAATTGGCTAATATTAGTATTAAATTTTTATAAGAGTACGTTAGACATACTGTTCTCGTTGGTTTTGTCGCGATTATTTACAGATTTTGAGTCATTGAAAACATGGATGAGGAAAATTACTACCAAGATATTATCATGTCTCCTAATGATAATGACGAAGATAATAAATCAATGGAGAGCAACGTATTAAAAAGACTTGATATACATACAATATTTCCTCATTAAACTTCATATTAATTATTAAATTTATGTTTACATAACAGCTGACACTGCTAGCAGATGTAAAAAGTCAAGCAATTAAGTTTTTACCATTTCACGACTTCAATCATTTCAACATTTAAATATTCAACATTTAAATATTCATACACGTCCATGTGTTTGTTTTGGACGTTCCTGTACGTTCCAGAAAACGCAGACTTCCTGCGCCTACGCTTGAATTTGTGCTTGCGCCTTGTCGTGTAGATGAGTCTTTACATTTTCTGTAGGAGTTCATGCGGAGTTCTACATGTGCGTGCGTATGGCTTCGTTCGGACACAACAATCAAAATATAATTTCGCTAACGCCATTTGTAATTCTTCTATTCTGTGTGATAGCCAACAATCCATTGTTTTGTATAATGTTATAATAAAAAATGAAACTGTTCAGCAAACGAAGAAAAACGTGCTCTTTCCGTTCCGTAGATATTCGTTTTTTTACGTCACATGGAAAAAAAATTCTCCGTGCGGAAAAGGTAACAAAAAGGTAATTTCAGAGTTTCTTTATAAGTCCATTTTCAAATTCATTAGTGTTTGCACAGATAATGTAGTTTGAATGTTTTCTAACAGCGTAAGTTTTAATTACAACAAATATTCATACAACAAATATTCATAGATATTTCCATTATATATTCTTAAGACTACACAAAGTATGATTTTCTTGATATTCCTTATTGCACATTTCTGCAAATTTTGCTCCATGATTTAATTCCTACATGTGAAACGACAATTGTGGAACGCCTGAGATTGGGTTAAATGTTTGTGATATCATTCTGTATTGCGCAGTTTTGCAATCCTATGTGTCTCCGCCCTTAAGATATTTCATAGGATACGAAACGGATTCTTGATAATGATTTCGTTTCGCCAATTCTGTTTCGCTAAAGTTTCCTATGTCCCATTGAGTGGAATTTACGGAATTCGTAATTAGCGCTGACCAATCGCAAAAATCTTCTCGTAGATCATTTTCATTAGAACTACTGGAATAGCAGTTGTCATTGGCTCGCATTGATTGCGTATTTGTAACTTCCGCTCAATGGGACATAAGGGGTACAGTCGGATATATCATTAAATTCTTGTTGTACACGATTTAGATTTTATATGAATTTTGAAAAAGATTCTGTAAAGCGTTAATAACATTATATCCGTGAGAAAATATACAATTTTAAGCATTTTTATATTTTTATAATTTTGCTTCTAATTATTATTGTTTTAAATATTTTTATACAATATCACATGCTATGTGGAAGCTCTTGTATTAGTGTATCTTGTTAAATTAATGGCTTCTGCCTCCAGTAAAAATGTAAATCAAAATGGGCACACAAAACACAGTCAGCAAAGTCGGCAGGCGTTCCTGTGTGTATGTGTGATTTCCGATCTGCAAGAGTTTGTTTTCTTGAGGGTGGTCGAGTTGCCACTACGAAGCATTTTTTGATTGACCAAAATAGTAAAATTTTTTTCTTCCGATTGATCAATCAAATGTTTCGAAGCATTCGTAGTGACAACTTGACCACACTCAAGGAAACAAACTGCAGATCGGAAATCACACAACACACAGGAACGCCTGTCGACTTTGCTGATTGTATTTTGTGTGCTCATTTTGATTTTAATTTACATTTTTACTCTTTTGTATATTATGTATATACGACATTCCTGTTTTGACCATATTAACCTCCATATTTATCTGGAGGCAGAAGCCATTAATTTAACAAGAAGATACACTGATACAAGATGCTATGCTCCCACACAGCATGTGATATTGTATAATATTAAAACAATAATAATTACAAGCAAAATTATAAATATTTAAATTATAAGAATAAAAATATTTAAAATTGTATATTTTTTCACAGATACAATGTGATTAACATTTCGACTTCACAGAATCTTTTTCAAAAGTCATATAGAATCTAAATCGTGTACAACAAGAATTTAATGATATATACAGTCGCTAATTGGTAAACTATCGTTAATAAATCAAACAGATAGATTAATCTTTATATTTCATATACTTTGTGTGGATGGTCTTATTAAATATCTTCAAACAGAAATCTTAAAACTTTCGTCAAACAATAAAATGAAATTGATAAGGGATTCATCATTAATTAATGAGAATCGATTATATCGAGAATCTAAATTGTAGTAGTTTTCAAATACTATTGTTACGAATAGCCACGTATACTCTGATTAAGATTTTGAAATTTTTCATCCGTGAGAGATGTCAACGATAAGAGACCAAAATTTGAATGCGACGTGGGTGCATTCCACTTACTGCTCCCAACGTTCGTAGCGTCCGCAAACCTGTTCTATATAAAAGCTGATCTACGTAAGACGCAGGCCGCAGATCGCATGTGAAATTATAATAGGTCTCAGACGAAAAACGCAAGACGCAAGACACGAAAGTTAAAGCTGCCGCATATAAAATTCCGCAACAATGACCGTAAGACCGTAAATTTAAGCCGATGACTCAGGATATTGCTTTAGGTCTATTAATCTAATGGAAATGCAAATAACAGTAAACTTATTCATAACCTCGCAGTAAGGTGAATTTCAATCGGTTGAAATTCGCCTAATAGATAAGTTTACTGCTACTTCCGTAGAGTATGTAGATCTAAAATAGAATCCTGTTTGGTTCATCAGCTTAAGTTCATCTTGTCTTAAGATTAATAATTTTAAGGTTAATGTTACAGAAATTTTTGCGGCAGCCCCACAAGTTCACTCAACTTTCCGCATCCTGTGTCTTACAACTATATTATAATTAAAATACATTAGATTAATTTTGCGACCTGCGATCCGCGTTCTGCGTCTTAAGCCTCGTCTACAATAGTCGCACAGGCTGTATTGCTTGTCGCGAGTAGTAGCATCGCAGGAAAATTTGTCGCATGCCATAAGAGTGTCACTAAATGAGCATCTACAATAGTCACAATGATTGTTTGCACGCAATTTGACAACAAATTCTAAGTCAATTTGCTGTGCTGTGATTGGCTGAGCTCATGCGACATACCTGTCGCAGTCGCAGAAAGTTGAAGTTGGCTCAACTCCGTACGACAAGAGCTTTTGCGACAATCATGCGATTGTATATGCGACACTTCTGTGATATTTCATACGACATGCGATACAGCTTGTGACTATTGTAGACGAGATTTTAGATTTCGCCTTCAAGCTAGTGGAACGGCAAATATGTGGTCGTTCCGGACTTCAAGTGGCATCTTATTTATATCATTAAATTCTTGATATACATGATTTAGATTTTATAAAATTTTGAAAAGGACAGTAAAGTTGAAACTTTAATCATATTGTATCTGTGAGAAAATATATAGATAGATTAAGCATATTTACATTTTTTATTTGTAATTGTTGTTTAAATATTTTTATGTTTTGCTAAGTAAGAAAACGAGCGATTTATTGTTTTGTTTATAATATTGTAGTAATCTTGCAGTATAATATTACAATTGCTATACTTTTACATGATAATATGTAGACTTCGGATATTTATGCAAAATATTTAGCTGAATATTTTGCATAAAATGCATATTTTGTATGCATATTTACAGGCAATCTCAATCTTTTTACTTTTTAATAACTCTTTAACGAATAATAACGATCAATTGCTAAACTGTCCGATGATTAATATTCAGTTAAGTATTTTGCATAAATATCTGCAGTCTAGTAATATGTTAGTAATAAGTATAAATAAAGTTAATAATAAGTATAAATAAATATCGCTGCAATATTAAATATCCGCAATAAATTAATCGCAAAAATATTTCTGCAATATTTCTGTAATATTAAGCAATATTCCTACATATTATGCTAATATTTTGCAATTTTGCAATATAGTATTTCTGTATATTATAGTAATATTGCAATAATATTACATAATAATATATGCTGCTCAAAAAAATTATGGCATAGAAAATTTTAAGCAAAAATTGACCAACTTCGACTGACGATAACTTTGCGAAAAATAATCATAGGATAATGTTTTTTTTTAAATTAAAACTTGAAATCTCTACTTTAAGATGCTATTGCCAGATTTTAAGTTTAATGCATCCACTATTATAAATATGAGAGTGTGTATCATATTGAAAATTGTAAATTTTGACGGAATGCACGGATTTTGTAAAATTTGTTTGAGAAATGCCGTTTGCAGTGGCATAAAATTTGAATTTTCCCTTTTAAAATACGAAGCGCCACTACGGTCTGAATGTCAAGATGTTGAACTATTATATTAGGTGTACAAAAAAGTTCTGAGCTTTAGATTTGATACAACCGAAATAACAATTTAAATTTTATATATCTTCCCGCCTTTTTGTGGTTTTAAAGCGTTAACATTTGGCCTTCTAA
>Ga0157364_1009397_pt1 | contig 10117 bp, 4 predicted proteins | sample AttsexASBM2_FD_111476 | JGI IMG/M metagenome (GOLD analysis project Ga0157364, IMG submission 111476) | Fungus gardens microbial communities from leaf cutter ant in Ribeirão Preto, State of São Paulo, Brazil - Atta sexdens ASBM2 | ecosystem: Host-associated > Fungi > Mycelium > Unclassified ... | reverse complement strand
AAGAAGTAAAAAATTGGATCGATTCGTGGATAGCCTCAAAAGATGAGTTTTTTCGACGCGGGATTCGTACGCTACCCGAAAGATGGGAGAAAGTAGTGGCCAGCGATGGACAATATTTTGAATTATAAATGTATAACCAATTTTTTACAATAAAGCCTCGAATTTCGGAAAAAAACAGCGGAAGCAAAGTTGTACATCTAATAACTAATATTATATCACATTAATCATATTATTATGAATTAATAATATTTAATACATATTCCGAACTATATATACTACTGATATTAAAGTACTACTTGTAAAATGTTCTGAAAGTTGCATATCTTGTTATTAGAGAAAGAATTAATGCGAATATTGTTGCATACAAGCATAGCATAAATATTATGTAGTAACGTTCTACCGTCGTATTGAATATATGTGTGACTAGACCATAAGAGCTCTAAAGCTAGTTGGTCTACTAGCTATACTTTTGTACATATAATATATCTCGATTGATTTGCTGTTATATATGCAAGATAGTATCTATCCGCATTGATAATTCTGAAAATTCTATATAGACACTATGTTAAATGTTTGTTTCGGATAAGTGTTCTTTCAAATGAAAAAATTGTGTGTTTGTTGATTATCACTTTTCGTTACTTACGCTAGTTAGTTGAGTAAAAACGGATCGATATTCTATTATAAGAACAGTTTTTCGCACATTTAACTTTTTATTTCATTTCACACATTTCATTTAATCGTTCACTTTGTACAACATAAGATACTAATAATACGCGTTTTTATTGAATAACTCTTCTATATTATTTGCTAATTGATACAACTAGCGCTTTAATTGATAAAAGTTTTTGTGACTATAAATTTATGTTAAATAGTTATGATGAAGTAGTTATAAAATGGTTAGGAGCTTCATTTTTATAGTTATTATTTTATAAAATTATAATTGTTTTTGAGGACAGTTATATATTCATTCTAAAAAATACCGATGTGGATTTAACATCATGGATTTTAAATTCACACTAATATTGATGTAAAATCACTAGGGTTTATAAATCCATCATGTTAAGGATTCTGATGTAAAATTTAATTAAAAATCGATTTTTTATTGTATATTTCGATTGTATAACATTTCCAGAATACACTGTCAAAATTTCAGAAAGAAATTCAAAGAATAACGATTCTACAGCCAAAAGTTCTTTTTTTATAGCCAAATATTTGAAGAAGTTGAAGGCTTACTTTGTGGTTCAGAAATCGCTAAATAAATCGAAATTAACGATAAATAGTTTATTATTTTATTTTAAAAAATCTGTAAAAAAAACTTTAAACGCGTTTTGCGAAACTTTGTTTTTTGGACGGTTGACACGATTTTGGAAAAACCAACTAATTAAAAAAATTTTGCGGCATTGTATTTGTAAATTGATTAGCTATCATGTAAATCAGAATAAATCGGTTTCATTAAAAATTAAATTTTTATCCAACTTTTTGAGCGAAAAAAAAGCGTTTTTTTGCATCACTTTCTAAAAACATTTGTCAACTTGCGAATTTTCAATATTTTTATCATTCTAGTTTACGCGATAGTTCACGCAAATAAACTTTAAGAAAAAATTTTGTTTTTTTATTTCGAGTTTATTTATTTGGTTCTCGGTATATCGTGTCAACCGTTTTGTTCTCATCTCATTTTTTCAACGCCTATCAATTAATTTCTTGGAATTTTGGAATGAAAATATTGCTGTAAAAATTTTATTCATATATTGACATGTGTATTAATAAATATATAAATATAATATAAAAAATTAGATTTGTACGTCTTATAGTTTTCTTTACGAAACATTAAAAAAAAAGCCTTATTTTTAGTATGATTACATCAGAATGTACCCTTAATATGAATATTAACATAATTAAAATTATATGCACTGCATAGGGTTAGATACACACTGAGTTTTTTTAGAGTATACATAAAACTATAAATATACAAAAGGCATCAAGGCTATAGGAACCTGCGCTAACAATTGACAAAAATATATAAATATAAAAGATATTAGGTCAATAATAAAATTAATAATACAATATCATCTCTTAAAACTAAGAACGAGACGAATAAAACGTTTCGGCTAACTTCTAGTCTTCTTTAGCATTATAAAAATTATCCTGGTCTTGGATGATGAAATAACGTGATCTGCTCACTTCTTCACGCAATTGTCAGGTAGAAAAGAGTTCATCCTAAACCTAATCTATAATAATTAATTTAATGTGTTTAATGTGTGTTTTATTCGGGATGAAACAAAATCGCAACTACTAATCTGAGAAACGCCGACGGATGAGATCATTTGAAATAAAATATATCTACATGAATTATAAAATTCTTCTAACATAACATGATGAGGTTATAAAAAGCGATAGGACCAGAGACTTCAAGTCTCGCAATTACATTTGAACTAACGGTAACAATCTAATATATAATCGATATACAATGTCAAATACATAAACATGTTAAAAATCTAAATACAGTGATATGCTTGATTAAGTAATTCCATGTCTGTGTTCAAATTGATGCCGTTTCTTTGTCATTTAATATTCACCATTTCAGAAATTAAACGCTTATATATAGTTTACCTCTACATTTAAAATTTCAACCTCGTCTTATTTAAAATCATGTCCAAATTGCAATCGGTGATTCGTTACGACAGAGTTAATGGTAGTATTTCTTTTTATGTGATTCTTATGTTCAGAAATTCTGGTCTTTAACTGTCTACCAGTTTGCCCAACATATTAGGTGTAGTAAAAAGAAATCCATTATTTTTGCATGAAATTGAATGGAAAAATAATGGATTTCTTTTTACTACACCTAATAAGTAACGTCACAATTATGAAATTTTATATATTACATCTTTATGAGAATAAGTGGGAAGAGGATCTTTGTGTATCTTTTATAAAATAATGTTTCCTAATCAAAGCTCTGAATATTATTCCAATTCATTTTATGTTCGTAATTCAATCTGTGTTGTGACACTACAGATAAAGAGTCAGGTTTTTTTATATCGGACATATGCTTTTTTATTTTCGTTTTCAGTTTTCTCTTTGTTCCAAAAGCATCAAGACAATCTATTTTATAAATAATCTCATTTCGTTACATTTTATCCAATTTATCTTGTTTTTATAAATCAATCCAGACAATTCATTGGCTTATAAGCTGAATTGAAACCATTTTTTTAAATTTGATATTTTTAAATTTATCTGATATTTATTCTGATATTGATTTAAATATGGAATTATAAAGAATTTTTTTATTTTGATTTTATTGTAATAGAGTTGTTATTACAATTTCTTTCATTCTTATATTGGTTATCCTTTCTTGATAATGTCTTTATTCTACACTTTTAACCTTGTACCGCCAAAAATTGGCGGTACACATTGAAATAAAAATCTCATAAATTACGAGGGACATAAGTACCATCAAATATAAGAGTTAAAATACCTCGAAATCAGGAGATATCTATTGTGAGGAGATTTATGCGGTACAAATATTCTAGATAATTTGGAGGTACATATGAAAAGCATATATGTATCTCATAAACTTAAGGTATCATAAACTTAAGGTGTCTCAATAACTTATTCCAATCCTTTCTTTTCTGTTCCAATCCGTTTTTGTTCTTTCAAAACGATTGATGACGCAGAGAATGAAATATTGTCATAAGTTGTGTTATGTAAGGTAAAACAGAGAAAAACGTATCCATAATCGTACCTAAACGTCCACACAACAATCTTAAGTTTTTTTCTGTCCTATCTTATATCTACGACTTAAAACTTACTGTTTCGTTCTTTGTGCTATCAGCCGTTTTGAAAGAACAAAAGCGGATTCGGAGGGAAAAGAAAGAATTGGGACCTCAAATTTATGTACTATATATATGTACTATATATATGCTCTTCATATAAGTTCGGTTGCGAACAGTTATGTCTTCTTGTCTCTTATCAGTCATATCCAAATATTTGTTTCAGAATTAAGATAATTATTTTTTTTATTTTGCTTTGATATTTCTTAAAAAAATTACAGAAAGTTTAGCATACAAATCAAAATTTTCAAACATAATACTATAGTTAATTAAATTATAAATAATCAGTTACATTAATTAGGTATTCATTAAAAGAAATACACATTGGAAATAAATACATTCAGATTGCATTTAATCTGTAAACAAAATATGTACAATTAAAATTTAATTCATTTAATAAAAATAGATATAGACAATTGACATACTCGTTATTAAAAAGAAGTTTTAATAATTAGTAAATTTCGCAATATTTTAACCATATTTTGATAAGAAGTAAATACTTTAATAAGATACAAAGTTTTAAAAATATTTAGAAAATTAACAACTTACACACAAAGTATAAGTTATAATATTTATTTTGACAAAAAACTACTCATAGACAATACTTAAACAAAATGTTATAGATTAATGTTTTCAAGAGAGAGAGAGAGAGAGAGAGAGAGAGAGAGAGAGAGAGAGAGAGAGAGAGAGATACAACTTAGGTAATATAATATTTATAATATTTATAATATAGGAGATCTAAAAACTGATAAACGGTGTGATAAAAGAATTCAAACAATCTTTGCAAAAAATGAAAGGCAGATGTATCAATGTAAGTTCGTTATGTTTAATGTATCTTTCACCTTTTGCGACATAAAATTTTTTCCAAAGTTGTCTTGTGGAAAAGTTATTTTTTGCAAGATTGAAGACTGAAAGAATCGGGGCAAATGTTGCAGGGTAAATCAAATCCTTGATGTAATATATCATAAGGCATAATAAGTTTGCTTTTGTCATGGAGCAATCATTGTGAAGAGTGTTCATTATCAGACGGACAAATTATTTTTTTAATTTGCTTTTCTGAAAAGAAAAGTACTTTTGGTCCTGGTGTCTTCTGAGACAACTCCTTATCTAAAAAAAACAAAAAAAAACAGTTTATCATAAAGAAATTATATTTCACATGTATACATACAGATGATATTAAAATACAATAGTACAAACAATTAGAAAAAATTAATGTATCTCATATAACTATATAGATTTAGCAAAATTGTTTGTAAAAGCATTTCAAAATGTTACAAAGGACCAATACAAGATTAATTATATCATCAATATATTAAAATATAAAAATAAATATGTAGGTATCCATATTTTATAAAGGGAATTTTAATTTTCTCATAAGTTCAAATTTAACATCTTACAGAATAGATAAAATTGTAAATATAATGAGCTCCTTTACTTCTCAATTCATCTTTTAAATCTTTCACTGTTTTCTTTTCGTTGCGTTCGATTTGAAAATATTTGCTAATGCACGTGTCTACTATATCTTCAAGATCGGAAATTTTTTTACTTTTAATTTTTTACTTTTTATTTCTAATTGTAATTGCTAAGTTGGAAGACAACAGTATTATTTCAAAATAAAATTTTTTAATAAAGGAAACACAGAACTTTGTAAAGTAAACGATGTGAAAATAACAAATAAAAATAAAATACAATAACAAAATGTTAATTATTATTATGTAATTGAAGTGATTATTACTGTATTCACTCCTTCTTGAACTAAAAAATATGATGGAAGCTGAGAATATATCAAACATTTCATTGCAATCTTTTGAAGGAGGACACGAAGTTTCGAATACAAATTAGTACGGTCAACAATTTGAAGAAACGTATTCGACAGAAGCTGAAATAAGCTAAATTTAACAGGACTGCATAATTTAGAGGATGTCATCAGTTGAGTAGATGCTGAAAAAATGATGAAAAAAATTTTACACATAAAATTCACACAAGTATAATGGTTATTATGCTTTTCTTAAATTCTGTTTTTAAAAATCGCATGAAAAAATCCACATCAATAGTAAATTTTAACATCATTTTTATATAATTTTTATTATATTAGTGTAAACTCTACAGAGTATAATTGTTGAGTTTAACTTCCTCACTTCCGATATTGATAAAATTAGGATCATTCGATTTTTGCATGAAATAAATGAATATGGCAAAAAAGTGTCACTCTGCCCCGCGAATTGAGATATTAATTGTTGACAGATAATCAGGTTAGAAAATTTGTCATATCGATGGCATAAAGGATTACAAATTCTCTGTTTTATTAACACAATTTAATCAACACAATAATTATAGTTTACAACATCAGATGTAAGGAGGCTAAACTCAACAATTACTCTCTACAATAATATGAAAAAGTCCTATTATTGCGATTATTATATGAACTTTAACACAGCGAAAGATGTTATATCAAGAAAAAATGTATATATAAAGATATATAATATGTTTAATCGTATAAATAGAAATTACGTATTAAGAATTCTTAAATTCGTACTAACTGAAACAGAAAATTACAATATTACAAAAATGTTCTTATTAAAGAATATATGTACCTGCACTTAGACTTGTTTCCTTGGTCATGTCGAGTATCGAATTTTGTTGACGGATCACCACAATATGATTCCATATCAAATTTGCGAACATATTCAGTGCATTCGCGGCATGAACCACGTGATACTCTTCGAATATCAACATTTGTAATCTTATTCATGTTAGGCATCGTGAAGAAATATGTATATATTTTAATATAGCTTATTAGCGCGTGTCCAATCTGGTCCGATCCGTTGTCCAATACGCAATGGTACGTTAGCACAGGTTACGCCCTGTTGCACGATTGCTATTTGTTAACAAAATAATCGAATGCTGGCGGTACATTTATAACGTCGAGGCGTATAGGAGATATATGCACGAAAAGCTTTGTACCTCCAAAAGAAAACTCGCGAGTTCTATAAGAGCGATATCTCTAATCGAATTGTTATTTCATTATTTTTGTACTTCCAACGAATTTAGCGGGAAAAATACCTCCTATTAGACAAAAATACCTCCTATATGTGATAACTCCTTGTAATTCGAAATGTCATTTTCCGAAATTTGTATCTCGAATTTAGAGGTACTACACGATACAAGGTTAAGAATGTATTATTTATTATAGTTGAAAAAAAATTAAATTAAGATAACAGTTCCTAGGTAAAACATTAATCATGAGTTCGATGTTCTTAACATGAGTCTGGATGTAAAAGAAACAGGATTCTGTCCAATTGCCCGATTATCTCTTTTGTATTCTAAATGTGTTCTTATTATTATTTGAATTATATACAAACAGAATAAAATATTATCTCGCTACTAAGAACTTGCCTTTAAGACCATATTTAAATAAATTGTATGTAATATTGCTGGTGTCATATTTTTAATAAATTCCATGAATTTAAACAATGAAGAATAAAAATGGGATCAGAATATTCTAAAAGCAGTAAATAATATAATCATTTTAATATTAAAACCAAAGTAGCAATTAAATTTGTAATATTCCTTAGTTTCATACGTGACGCATACGAGTAAAATACATTAAAGCAATTAATTGCTGAGCTAATTTTGTTCTTAAAATGTTTCTAGAATTAATTGTTCTAAAAATATGTCGATTCCAAATTTATTGCTCATCATTTAAGTTAAAAAATTTCACCAGAAATGTAGCAATGCTAGCGCATGTGATGACCGATGTTGATATAAATATAATTATTCAAAATTCTCGATGTTTCTTTGCAGTTATTTTAAAGCAAAAAAGTAGCAAAAAATTTTGGTATATATATTTTTTTGTTTATAGTATATTCTGTGTTTTATGGAAGGGGCTAACGTAACGTCAAGTTAACACTTCCATTTGAAATTAATTTCCTGCGAATGGAAAAGAGCAAAAAATTCAGGCAATTTTTCTTTGTGTTTTGTCAAACTTGCTAAATTAGAGCAATAAATTAGCAATAAATTAGCACTTAATTATAGTATACGGGCGAATTTTTAATGGTGAAGGTTCTATCTTCAGACTAATTATTGCACATTGTAAATGTAAAGGACTGTCAGAAGATATCAATAAAGTTGAAATTTTCACAAAATTTGTGCTTTTAATAGAATCGATGATGTGCAATATGCTTACATCAGGCTATTTCGAATGCTTTTCTTTGTAGATAGATCGCGTGCTTATTTTCACCTATTTTTAAATAGATCGTGTATAAATCACATTTTGGAAAGAACATGTTGCGAGTCTTAAGGCTAACGATACGGCTTAATTGAAATGGCTTCATTTTTTGTCAGACAAATAAAACTGTCTCGGCGATAATGTATCATCTTTGTTGTGCTTAATGCATCTTTCCTGACATAATACCCGAAACACGTATACACTCGATCGTATGTGACCGAGAAACCTTTGGCATCGTCGAGGTTTCCTTTATCATGTGACTTTCAATTATTCTATCTCTACCGAATTATTCATAAATATCATCTAGTTGAATAATATAACTGTGTGTTGTGGACATTTCAGAGGAACTTAATAAATATCGACTCGCAAAAGAGCGACACAGGATGATGAATGTCACGTACGCGCAATATCTAATTCCCAATTACTGAAATTATGCTATCATCTCACACATATACGAAAGAATGAGTTTACTAAAATATCTAAAAATTTAAGTAGATCTGAAATTATTTTATTGAATCAAAGTAATTATGTAAGAAACTTGAACATAATGAGCAATGCTGCAAAATATTTGATAATTATTTAGTATAGGGAACTATCCTCTAATGACCTTGACATGTGTTGCCCCCCGAGTGATCTTTAATAATAAATTTTATCGCTCATTGTTCGTTAAAAAGTTGTTATCAAAAAAAGTTCATCAAAAAAATGTAGTTTTAAAGTAAAGAATTTATGTAAAGCAGACATTCCTAAAAAAAAAACCAAATATATCATCACACATATCAGTTGACTGAACTAACTTTTGCAAAGAGTCATTCATGTAATTTAATAACTTGATAAAACTACATAAATGGAGAACAATGTCAATTATTTTTAAAGCAGGAAATTTGTATTTTTGAAGTAATATATTAATAGTTTTGAAACAGAAAACTTGCATACTTATTTAAAAATTCTATAACATTTTTTATTCTTTAACAACTTCTTTAACAAATATTCAATTATAACAATCTGGCTTCTCAGCTCATGAATCAATGGTTAACAAACAGCCAAAGTCAAATTGACGGAAAAGGAATTATTGTCGAAATCGATAAGGCAAAATTTGGACATCGACAATATCATTGCGAACGACTCGTTAAAGGATAGCTTTTCGGCGGAATAACACGCAACATAAAGAAAATGTTTGTCGTATCAATTGAATCCCGTGATGCACAAATATTACCGTTCATCCGGAAATACATCGCTCTTGGATCAATAATTCATTGATCACCGATTGTTGGAAAGCATATGGCCAAATCGCACAACATTTTGTTGATCCAGACACAGGCGTGTCAAACTCAAAATATCAAATGTCTGCGGAAAAATATTTGCGGAATTATACCTCTATCTATATTATCGTAAACAATCACACATTTCGTCCATTACCTTGCAAAATTCATGTTAAAAAAAAAGCATTTGATACACATGAACAATTAGATGATTTTTTTAAATGGCTAAAGATTTCACATATAAGCGTAGAAATTTGGTACAAATTCTCTGCTCTAAAGATACAAAAATTATACAAGAAAATATTTTGTTAAAGCAGGAAATTTGTTTCATCAGAGCGCAGTCGTGTTCAAAAGTTAGGTTTTATTGATAAATTTTTTTTGTTAATAACTTTTTAAGGAACAACGAATGACGGCTAAAAAAGTGTCAAAATCACTCGAAGTCATGACCTTGACAACATATATCAAGATCAAGATCATTGGAGAATAGTTCCCTATAGTAAATAATTAATAAAAATTTTACATTCTCAATTTAAACGTTTTATATAATTATTTTTACAGTCCAACCAAATTTATTTCTAGATCTCTATCTAACTAAATTTTTAGATGTTTCAATAAACCATTTTTTTCGTGTGTGTGTGTGTGTGTGCGTGCGTGTGGAAAAAGAATGACATACGATAAATTGCAAAGATGCTGATTAAATTAATCGATCGTTTTTTTTTTTTTTTTTTTAAATGGGGTTGTGGGGTTTTTTTTTTTCCTTTTTTTTTTTTTTTTTTTTAATTTTTAAAATTGTTGTATTTTTT
>Ga0157364_1009396_pt1 | contig 10117 bp, 2 predicted proteins | sample AttsexASBM2_FD_111476 | JGI IMG/M metagenome (GOLD analysis project Ga0157364, IMG submission 111476) | Fungus gardens microbial communities from leaf cutter ant in Ribeirão Preto, State of São Paulo, Brazil - Atta sexdens ASBM2 | ecosystem: Host-associated > Fungi > Mycelium > Unclassified ... | reverse complement strand
TGCGAAAAATTACATTAGCCAGACAATTATAATAATTTGTATAATATTGTAATATTATCGCAACCATTTTGATTCAAAACCTTTTAAAAAGCATTAAGAAATTTTAACATTTCGTAGACATCTCACGAAATGCTAACTTACCAAATAAAACATCATTCCTTGAAGCTTTTGCAAGTCGAAGATTCTATCCTGAAGCTTTTCGGCGCGTAAAACGGATGTGTCATATCCGGCGCGATGTCGCAGAAAGTACAATGTACGCAGAACGAAACGAACGGAAACGATGTGGTTAGAGGATTCATGGGAAATGGCGAGATGTACAGAGAGAAAGAGAAAGAGAAAAAGAATTTATATTGTAAACAAGAGTAGCTGTGGCGAAGAGAAAATTATCTCGCTCGTTATTTACATCTTTCATAAATATTCACTTTCGCGAGAGAAAGTCAAGCCGGAAAAGGGTAGGTGGACGAGTGGGGATCGCCAAGGGAGAGTGGACGAGAGAAAAGCCAGGATGAGGATATTTGGTTGAGGAAGTAACGAGAAACCGCGCGGGGCATAAATCTCTGGGCTTTCGGAGACGATCTCGTCTCAGGATCATCCACTGCGAAAAGCCTCCGTCGTTGGCTGAGATAGTAATACGGTATTCAAGTTCCAGGTCGCCTCTCTCCGCCCATCGACCACTCTTCAGACTCCTAACGGAGTCTAAAGAGCATTAGACGATATTTGCATTGTTGTTTCCGATAAGTAGAACGCGATTCCGTCGAACAATTCAATGGAGTTTCCCCACTAATTCAAGAAGTTTCATTTCTAACACGCGTCTCGATATTTTAGAAAAATCTGAATTATTTAAAGCAGTTTCGTGAATAGATCGTTAAGGAAATTATTTCTCAGCGGAAAGAATTCTTTGATAAAATGTTTCGAATCTTTTAAATAAATATATTTTGCATACCATTTGTCCATTTTTGTATTGAAATTTTTGTTATATATTAGGTTTGAAAACATTATATCATTCGAGTGCCTCCTTAATTGTATTAAATTATCCTTTTTGTTCACACATCAGATGTGAAACAAGAATAAAATAATATATAGGATCACTTAGATGATGTTTCCAAACGTAATATATTTAAGACTTAAACGATATATTTCGGCTATAATCTATTTCGCATTTAAAAAATAATGCAAAGTCATTAAACGTGCCAAGTACTTTTTGTTATCCAAAAATTCAACAATGACAAATTATTCTCTTCGTCAGTATTTGAGAAACCGCCGAATATATTCTTGCTTGAGATAATTATAAATTATATCTTCCAATCGCCATTTATACAATTTATATCTCAAAACAAATAGTATGCTTAATAAAAATTTTATATTGTACATCGCTTTTATGTCTTTTTGTTTCTCTCCAATATTCAATGATCACAAATTTAAAAGATATCTCTAGCAAGAGCTTCAACAAATTATTAATTAAAATCCATCATTTAATAATTGAATTACTATAAATAATTAATAATGAATAAATTTCCGTAACTTTAACAATACGTTTTGTAATCATTAATACTTATTGACAATCAAAATAAAATTTAAAATATCGTTTATAAGATATGTTACATACATAAATATTTCAATAAATTTTCTTTTGAAATAAATTGATAATATTTAAAATTACATTTTATTTATATATGTCTATGTGCGTGTATATTTTCACAAAATATATTTTTAAAACATTTTGCTTAAAAAAAGTATTTAAAAGAGGATGCTTAAAAAAATGCACAATACAATATAATTTCTAAATAAGTCTAGTTAATCTAACTTGAGTAATCTCGGCAAGCAAGAAATAGTCGACAGGCGTGAAGGAGAACCGACAGTACTGAATATCGAGAGCTCACAAAACGACGTCGGCGAATTAGCATATTTCCAAGCGCGCGGGCTTTATATCATGATGAATTTGCATATAGCGAGGATGATGAACATTTTTTTCATATTGCTCATTAAGTATGCCGGAATAACAAATATTTATGCACACTTTACCAGAAAATTCATTTCTCGAGAAAAATCCACCGCGCAAATTTTACTTGTAAGACAATCACAAAACAAAATATTATTAAATTGTTAGATACTTATATTATTAATGTAAATATCGATTTGTGTTATATATAATTAATAAATTAATTTATAGTAAATTATATATATATATAATTTTTAGATTGCAAAGAAGCATTTCGGGTGCATTAAATCCTGCGCAATATTTCATTACATTTTGCTGCGAACGGAATTGAAAAATTACCAGTCGTATTCTCGACAGTACATAAATCTTAATGAAAAATCTGTCTTGTGGAATATCGAGAGCCGAGAGTCTCCGTTCGAAAGACTCGATAATGGAGATAGATCTGCAAACGAGTAGAAGAAAAAAATGTATTTATCGCATTGCTCCGCTATTTTTCCCTTTCCTATCTTTCCTCATCAACGGCCAATATTTTTGCAAGCGAATGCACATTTTTGGAAAAGTTAAGAATTAAACTTAAAAGTTTAGCAACGAGAAAAGATTTCGGTCGTTAATTTAAAGTTAAATTAAAGCTTAATTGTTTGTTTCATATGAAACTATCTGATAGAAGTTAAGTCATTCTTTTGTAAAACTTAATTTCTTTTAAAGAACTTGTCGTCTGATCTCATGACGTTATTACGCTGTCAGTTCTTGATGTCGATACCAGTATTATCGATACGTCATCTAATCGAAATCTATTAATATACACGAGAAACGCGTTCAAGCCACTCGGGATGCCAGAGTGATATATTAAGCGTACATTTTCCCTAATCCAGATGTCATTAAAACAGATTATCTACATGAATTAATATGCAAATTAGTTCACGCGTCGCGGAGGCACGTACATGCTTGCTGCCGTATGCGTGCCTACGAAAGTTATAACGGCAAGAGCGTTGTATTCTCTTCGTTTGTACGTACATTAACACTTATAAAATTTTCATTATCATAATTAAAAAGTTGAACAAACGTCTCGTGCATTGTTTCGCGTGGAATATAACCGCGTAATAATATAGAGCAATTACTACTCTCTGACTGTATTCTAAATTTATTGTCAGTACTAAAAATCTATAGTTTACGTTACGTGCACTATAGATTTTTAGTACATACTGCGGTAATAAATTTTGAAACACAACCTCTGCAGTTACGAAACATTACGTAGAAATAATATGCACATACCAGTATTGCGAATTTATTTCTTCTCGTCGTAATAAAGCGTATCCTACAATTTCGAAGCTCAATCAAGAACAAAGCTGAATTCCCCCATCGTAAAATAATTCCCAAGGTAGCGCTCGAGGATCTCGGTGAAGCGGAGCGGAAGCGCCTAGTATATCGCCGCCGATATTTTCTCTAATCCAGATGTCACCGAGGTCGGCTTACCTTCGCAAATTAATATGCAAATTAATGTACGCACTGCGGTCGCATACGGCACCATATGCCATAGCTATGGCGGTGTGTACATAAGTGTATAATACTGGATATATTGCACCGCTCCTCTGTACGCCGCGAACTCTTCAAAAATATTAACCATAGCGGGCGCTCTTTCGGCACAGAACACATCACAATGGTCCATACTGCGTGGAAAGATGTGGCAATGATAAATACCCAACGCCGTAAGAGAAACCACTTGAGCCAACTCTTATCCGTCCACTTCGCCTGTAGGTTTGCGCCCTGCGCTCAATGTAGTTCTCCTTTTGTTTGGTTCTCCAGCCACCGTGAAAATCGACGATTCTCTTGCTCTTCACGGCTCTGCGGCGGTTCCATTATCAACATACGGATACCGTGGCCTTTTCAGCTCTTTCTCTTCGCATTTGAGCCACACAGATCCGCACGTTGACTCTTTCTCATGTAAAAATACAAGGTGTTTCACGAGATATGATGATCAATTAGAAAATTAGCCCAAAATGTTATAGAGCTGCTATTAGAAATTTATCACCAATAAAAACTTGTCTCAAAATTATATTCGATTGATTCGCAATGAAACTTTGTATTATTATATCATGTTTTTCCCAAGACAATTGATATTGCAATGATTCGCGTTGAATTTAAATTGTTTATGGTATATCGTAGTCATATCTAGCAACCAGAAGAAAATGTCGATTCAACAATGATATTTGCTTATTACCATTAATAATTTTTTAAAATTTTATTTATATGTTGTTTTACTAAATCGTTTTCTTTAAACATTGTTTTACAATAAAAATAGGTATAGTGAAGGATACATATGAGTAAAAAAAAAATGCAAATAGTGCTGTATCTAAAAATAAAAAAATAGGATATTGGAACTCTTAGATATTGGATTACTTAACATTTTGATTACAAATTTAATATTTTAAACTGTGTAAAAAACTGTGTAAAACTGTATAAATCCTATAAAATCAAGAGAAAAATTAAATTGAATCAAGTTATAAAAGAAGTTAAATCTGCTCTCTATATTTTGACTAACTTTTAATTTTATAATTTTTGTTTATTTATTACTTTTTTATAAAAACTTGTTTTGCCAATTTTCACTCTGTTTAATATTTTATTTTCATTTGAATTTAACGTATATATGAAAGAAGAAAAATATTGTATTTTTTAAAACAAATAATCAAATATGGTTAAAACAAATAAAATTAATAATATTTATTAAACGTGGTGTTTTGTAATTCAGTATATAAATTATTTTTATTAATAGCATAACAAAAATGTTTTTAAATCATAAAAATTCTGTTTAATTTAGAGAGAGAGAATAACTTACTTTGAGAATGTTTTCTTAAAATTAGCTATAGCTTTTCTCCAGCAGCAAATCAAGTATATTATATTTTAATAAATAAAAACTATATTCTCAGCCATATTATACACGTTTTGTTTATTGAAATAATGAATTTTTCTTAATTTTTCAATAATGATCTTATTGTCAGCTTGAATACAAAAATTTTATACAAGTTTTTTTATTCTTGCTAAAAAAACATTTCAAGTAAAGATAACTGCTTTTATAAATAATCTATTTATACATAGAATAATAATTGTATAGAAACTTTTTTATAGCGTTATACTTAAATTATATTATATCTTATAGAACCTATATATGAGAAACAATCTATAGAAATCAATGGCTTAAACGGTCTAGTTAGATAAATGCTTATATGATTCTGTATGAATTTATATATTACGTATATTATGTATATATATAATAGTTCTTTAAAATGCGCGCCGAAATGATTTTTCGATTTTGAAACAAAATCTCTACTAAACTACCGCAATAATATCACGAGTTAAATTGACTAAATTTAATAATAAATGCTTTTTCGCGTTTTAGAACTATCTTAATAATGCTAAGTGATATGTTAAATCTGTAAATAATTCTTATTGCGAAAAATATTATCTCAGCGGTAAGGATACTTTAAATTACTTTATAGAGAAACTTTGAGATACAACACATGTCTGTGTGGTACAGACTTTAAACAACTTTAGGAGCTTTACCTTTTAAGAGGATATTTATTTTGCAAATGTAATCGTCCATTCATCTGTGAGTTGCAAAATAATTATTAATATTTAAAGATTATCGGGATTTCGCGGGTTTTCTCCAGATCCATTTTTGGAATGCCAACGTTTTAATTATTAATATTAATTTTTCTAATAATAACAATACAAAACATGTTCAAATAAATCTTTATTTGCAGCAGGCTATCTTTAGTTTAGATTTAATTGCAATTAATATCGTTCATTACAATTGCATATATCTTTTTTTTATTCTCAACTAATTGAATCATATGCATGAGCGATTCTTCGACCGAGTATTCTCCATAATAATTACAAAAGCGAAACGCATTTATGTTCATAAGTATGTATTATTCATAGTCTGATAGCTATTGAAACAAACATCTGCAGTAAACAGTAATCAATAGCAATAAAACGAAAATTGCAACACGCAATATCGTTACAATGTTCATCGTTTGTAAACGCGAGCGCGCGAACGAGCATTTTAATTATTCCAATTCTAAATATCTGTTTCCAAATGTTTTCCGTGTGTTACTGAAAAAGAGTTAACTATAATAATTATATTGTTTTCGCACAAAGTTAATTTATCGATTTTTAATAAGATTTTTATAAAACTAAAACTTTTGAAATCTAATGTTTCGTCCGGAAATAATGCAAAAAGTGAAGAGTTTTTAAAAGAACTTTAAATATTCCGTCATTTTGAAGATAAGTTGCATAATTTCCCGTGTAAGCAAGAAAGAACAAGATTGTTGAGAATTAAAACTTGGAATACTCTACTCAAAGATTCGTCCTTTCACGCCTCTTACGAGAAGATGGTCGCGTTTAACTCACCAACGACCTCGCTTTTCATCATCTCCGTTTCGACCACAATCATCTTTCTGGCATATACGCGCTCGTTTTCCGGGATCGTTGCTTTTCATCCACGAATACGAAAGTTCCGTTTCTTTTTTCTCGCGGAAAGCCATTGTAACGATTTCAATTTAAAGCACACTCCGTCGTGGCCCTTTCGAAGCTCTTCTTTCCTTCCTTTCGACTTTACGCAGTATATGAATGTCGCGCGCGAATTCATACTAAATTTACGATCTATTCTCTGGAGATGAAACGCGTGCCGAGGGTGATTATCGGGAAGAAAGAAAGAGCGGGAGAAAGGAAACCGCTGGAAGAGAGCTGTGAAGGCTGCGTTTAGCTTTAAACTTAATACAATAAGATCACGTTGCGCTTAAATCCTTGCAAGAGGCGAACGAGATTCTGCTTCCCGTAAAACTTTTTAACTTCAACGAGATTAACGTCCTCCAACATGGCACTTCCATGTAACACGAGTACATATCCGGACGTGTGACACTAGACACAAGTTGTTTGAGAACGATGGGCCGAGAAACTTTGCAAAGACTGGCACGATTTAATGATATTACGAGCTAATTAAATATCTAGAGAAAATTTAGAGAGACGCGATAAAATTTACTTGTGAAGGATCAAGTAGAGCAGTTATAACAATGAATAATCACTTGTTTCACTTTGTGAAGCTACAATTTAAAAAAGTAGAGCGTTCTTTCCCTCACATCCAAGATTTTATCGAAAAAAACACTAAATATATTATATTAAAGTTTTATTAAATAATAAAATCCTCTTAATTAGTTAAGACTATTAATATACGCATAAAATCTCTTACACTTAAAAAAATAATATTTCAAAATTCACAGAATAATGAACACGAGTAATGATAGAAATGAAAAAAGTCATAGTTTACCATTCCATTAATAGTATTTTTGATAAATTTAAAAATACTAAAGAGGTGGGAATAAGACTAATGTATTACAGTTTCAACAAAATTGGGAGAATAATTAAAAGACAAAAAAATGTTCTTTAGATGGAATTGGAGAAGGACATGGTAACCAGATACAGTGATTGTGATGTAATCTACGTTTGGCAGACTGGGAGACAGTTAAAAATCAGATCATCGCAATTACAATTATATTAATAGAAAATTCTTCTACACAATCAGTAATTACGGAATATAGGATTGATCGTGATTACAATTTGGACAATAATGTTAAATTCTAAATTTTAAAAACAAATTTGGGCAAGAGATCGATATCCAAGATACTTCACATAAAACAATAAAAAACCAGCTTGAATTTACAGATAAATATCGAATTTTTACATCATGTAAATATTCTTAAAAAATAATTTAAAATCGCATTTTATTTTTGTGCTCATTATGTGAGCACTCAACATTTTTATTTTATTATTATTATTTAACTTTTAAGAATCAATATATTTATTTGATATAATCAATGTCTATAACTTTCTTTTATTATTTTATTTCTGACTGCCATCTGAACAGTATTATCTTTAAATAAAAATAATCTTATAATCAATAATAATAAAAAATAATAATAAAATTATAATAATAAAAACTCAATAATAAAAAACAATAAATAATAAGAAAAAGCTACAAGCCAGATTTTTATATATTTCAAATTCTTGAAGAATACACGTTTCAATCTTATTATTATGTCATCCTCAGTGTATGTAGAGAACGCAAATTTAACAAAATTAATAAAACAGATACAATTTCTACAGATTATAGTTACGCAAAATGTTGGTAGTATTTTTTCATATATATCTTCTGTCGCAATAATGCTTTCAATCTTGTAATATTCTCAGTTATATTCTTTCATCGGTCGCAATTAATCCATAATGATAAAAATTATTAAACATGTCATTCAATAAAAATTAGCACACATTCTGTTATCAAATCAATACCATAGATTATAGAAATTAAAATAACAATGAGTAAATGATCATTATATTCAAAATTATTATTATTAGTATATATAATTAGTATATATAATTAGTATATATAATCCTTAATTTAATAGACGGCTATATTAAAGTGTGTGTTTTAATAAATAAAATTATTGTATATATACTTCAAATGCGAATGTTTAACAAGAATATGAACCAGTAATTTAAAGTCTACGATCTTTACATCTTTTCAATTAAAATTATGGTTATAGTTAATATGATGATCAGTTTTTTTATTAATGTCCGAAATATATCTTCTTTTTATATGTTTTTATATAATTTTCTTTTAGTTTGTCCTACATTACTAGCTTCACAGAAAGCTTGTCAGAAAGAAATTTTATATACAACATTTTGATTAGCTAAATGATCTATCTTTACCTCTAGTTAAGGCTTTTTAATATATTTAGGATTGAACAGTTATGACAGTTTACAATTACATTTATATGCTAAAGGTAAAAAACTTTCAGAGATAGATTTTATATATAGAACTGTAAAAAGAATTTCTCTTTAATATGGATATTATGTTTTATATTATTGTTCTGAATGTGATATTTGAATCTTTTTTCATTCTTTTGTTGAAAAAATGAAAGGAAGAAGATAGCTATTATTTAGAAAAATATTAATAACATCAACCAAATTCTTTTCGTGAAAACGAGAATGAGATAATTTAACTATTTTATCAACGAAATCGAGTATTCTTTTTGTAAACTCTTAAATATAACTTAATTATTACTCTGTAAATGTATATGTATTGAAATGTATATGTATTGTATGTATGTGTATATGTATTTTTACATTAAAATAAAAAGCTCTCATATTTTGAAATTCAAATGAATTGTCCTTAATTGCGCAGGCATTTAATAAATAAGTTAATTCTTACTAAGCATTATATATATAAAAAATTTTCAGGCTTTTCAGTTACCTAAGCATTTTGGAATTAAATGACCTTAAGATAATAACTCTCCCCGAATCATCCATGAGCGTGAGATTTCTGGCTATTATTATGAAAAAAAATCGTTTCGCTGACTCCAAATGTAGCTGAAACGTACGATTCTGTTAAGTAAAATTGAAATATATTATATATTCCAACTATCGCACTATTTACTCTTATTAACTTTTTAATGTTTTGTTTTTAAATTTTGAAAATCCTAAAATATTATATTAAAAGAATACATGTAATCTAAAATGAAATAAATTTTATAAAAATGAGATTGCTGTTAATTCTTCATCAATGTATCTGTTCAGAGGGAGAAGTTCTTTTTTTTATTTCTTATGTAAATAATGAAAGATGGGATGCTTTCCTGCAAAAGACACAGATGACACAGTGAACTATTTTACCTTCGTTTAACATTGGTAATCATCGCAAGGATGTGATCATTCACTGTCTTACACTGTATCATTTGTGTTTCTCACTGAAAACTCTAAAATAGAAAAAATATTAAAAATATACTTCTTTCCTTAAAATGCTTTTTTTAGATCGTCTGAGGTCGCGTTCGATTAAACTCGGAGGTATTGCATTCGCGAACACCACTTCAAGGGCTTTGCATAAAACGCCGCGAGCATACCAATCAAGCATTTGCTTCCCTCGCTGCTTTTTCTTCGTCGCGCGATTGCCGCGAATGTCGCGCATCATTTTGTATTTTCATGATTTCCAGCCCGTCTCATCTCCAATCAAGCGTACCAAACGTACACACACACACACACACACACACACACACACACACACACACACACACACACACACACACACACACACACACCCACACACACACACACACACACACACACACACAC
>Ga0157364_1009395_pt1 | contig 10118 bp, 2 predicted proteins | sample AttsexASBM2_FD_111476 | JGI IMG/M metagenome (GOLD analysis project Ga0157364, IMG submission 111476) | Fungus gardens microbial communities from leaf cutter ant in Ribeirão Preto, State of São Paulo, Brazil - Atta sexdens ASBM2 | ecosystem: Host-associated > Fungi > Mycelium > Unclassified ... | reverse complement strand
TGATGCAGACACAAATCGACTAATGTTTCTATGGGGTTATGTTGACAGATGCCCAAGTTTATTGTATGACGTCTATGATCTATTTATTTCGACCACCACTTATCGCTAAAGCTATCTATAGGGAAACGGCGGAAGCAAAGTTGTATACCTAATAAATCTTTCGCACAGAGGCAGAATGGACTAAATTAAGAAGAAAAGTACTCTATCATTTTACAATTGTCGCAATGGTTAACGAGTTATTAATTTAAAATAGCCAAATTCGTCCAATCCATACAAGCCAAATACAAGTGTGCGACAGGATAGGACTGCCCAACGTGATGAGACCGCTATTTATAAATAACCATCCTAGCGACAGCGGACGCGCGCCTCGCCATGCGAGTGGGAATTTGGCTATTTTCATAAGTTAATTATACAATGGTAGAAGACTTTTCTTCTTAATTTAGTCCATTCCACCCTATACAAAAGACTTATCACTAATTTCCAAACCTTGTGTGTGTGTGTGTGTGTGTGTGTGTGTGTGTATATCCTATATACAGAGTACCCGCGAGATTTTTCCAACCGCCCACAAAAAAGTAGATGAGATTGAAATAAACATAAAAGTCCTTTATCATTTAGCGATATTCGTAATAATAATCGAGATATTAATGTTTGCAATTACAATGTTTGCACTAATGAGAATGCGTCGATAGAAACGCTCCGACTGCTCGAAGTATAGCTAAGCAACGGCGCGTTTCCTCTCTTATCTCTTCAACGCGCTACCGCGTGCCTATGTTTGAAAAAGTGGACCGAACTATATTTCGAGCGGCCGTAACGTTTCTATTGGCGCTCATTAGTACAATTACAAACATTAATATCTCTATTATTATTACGAATATCACTAAATGATGAAGAATTTTTTGTTTATTTCGATTCCATCTACCTTTCTATGAGCGATTGGAGACGGTTCGCGGGACACTCTGTATAAATATATATAATACCGGGTTTTAGACCACTCATATGCCCCTTTTATCTTTGCAAGATAAGATCCAATCGTAAAAGTGTTCAAATAAAGATTATAGAATTTAAAAAGATCTATTTATTGATCTTATCAGTTTTGGCGTCGCCAAGGTTAAGTCAAGGTCATGTCGATTTTTTTAAATAGGATACCCAACTTTTTATTAAGTAACTAATAACCGATGTCGAGAGCTTTTCGAAATACTATAATAAAATTATTTTTCATTGAGTACTTTTCGAGTTATAGAGCTCGAAAGTTGCAGTGCCGTAGGCATTATGCAATATGCCTGATCGACGGCTAAAATCTCTTGAATTCAGGATCGGATCCTGAATAACATTTGTTAAGATCATACTAATAATAGTAAATAAATCTCTTTTAACCCTACAACTTTTGTCTGAACACTTTTATGATTGGACCTTATTTTGCGAAGATAAATGGAGTGCGGATAGTCTGAAACACTCGGTATATATTGGGTTGTCCGGAAAGTTCGTGCCAATTTTGAAGGAAAATTGAAACGCAGAAGATTTAAATTTTAGAATACATTTATTAAATTGTATAGGTGCCATTCTATTCTTTCATCAATCAATCTTTCTCCATCTTTCAGGCAATTTGAAAATTCCTTCCAGAATCTCTCAGGTTTTTCAACAAAAAACTTTTCTAAGTGATTTTTTTTTACCTCGACCAAAGAGTTGAAGCTTTTTCCATTAAGGGAATTTTGTAATAATCGAAATAGGTGGAAATCAGAGGGCGTGAAATCTGGTGAATATGGTGGATGGGGTAAAACATCCTAACCGAGCTCCAACAACTTTTGTCGAGTTAGAAAGACACAAGAGGCTGCGCATTGTCCTGATGAAATATGATGATTCGCTATTTCTGGACGTTTTTGTTCAATTGCTGTCTTCAATTCGTCTAATTGGGAACAATACTTCTCTGAATTTATCGTCTAGTTGTTTGGTAAAAGCTTATAATACATGATCCCTTTTCAATCCCACCAGATACAGAGCATGACCTTCTTTGGATGAAGACCGGCTTTTGGGGTGGCTAAAGGTGGTTCATTCCGCTTTCCCCAAGATCTTTTTCACTCAACATTATTGTAAATGATCGTTTTTTCATCCCCCGTCACTACTTGCTTAAAAAATGGTGTCTCCTCGTTGTGTTTATAGAGCGAGTCGCAAATGGAAATGCAATCTACCAGATTTTTCTCCGTTAAATCGTGGGAAACCCGTATATCAAAACGGTTTTATGTAACCAAGCTTCACAAAATGTTCGTGGATAGTGGATTTTGACATATTCAACATTTCTGCTAATTTACGTGTCGTATAGTGTGGGTTATTTTCGATCAGTGTTTTAATCTGATCTTCATCTGTGATGGAGGGCCTACCCGGGCGTTCTTGATCTTCAAGATTGGAATCACCAGTATTACCTAGCAAACCACTTCCGCAGTTCTTTCAGCTACAGCACCTTCGCCATAAACAGCGCATATCTTGTTTGCCGCTTGTGTGGCATTTTTGCCTTTCCGGTAAAAGAAAAGCATTAAATGTTTAAAATGCATTTTGTTTTCTTCCATATTCAAAGGCGTATAAAACTGACAAAAATTAATGTATCGCAATCAAATTTTTTTCCAAGTATGCCTGAAGTACCGTCTTTTACGATATGTACGCATGTCATTTGTTTTCAATCGTTCTGATATATTCAGACCTGTACGCCACCTACCAAAAATCGAACTTTCCGGACAATCCAATAAATATAGATATATATTTAAATATATTTTAAAGTATTATTTTTTATTTTATAACATCCAAATAATAATAATAATAATAATAATAATAATAAAATTCTATAAATGATGAACGCGGAACAATGTTTCAAAGTCCTATAGCTCTACCATATACCTGTATGATAATTAATATCATCTTTAAACTCTATTGTTCTATGACTCCGCGCGTAGTCCAAATGTATGAAACAAAAAAATAGAAATGATTAGACAAAATCGGTTGAAATATGCAGCGCGGCTCCAGGTTTGCTATGACGTTTACACTTATAAAAATTAGTATATGATATTAGTATATATGAGATGATCATAGAAACGAAAATTATATATTTTTATAGAGGCATATAAGCTTAACGTACTGTATGCCAAGATTACTGTACGCATGCTCTCAGCGCGAGATATTATTTTGTAAAATTCCATGTTCAATGGAGTCTCAAAAATACATATTGTATATGAAATTAATATAATCTGTAATTTTCCATAGGCTGCAATATTGCATGATTATGTTGTATCGAAAAAAAGCCAGCATAATCATGTAATTTCACACAAATATTTTTTTCAATGTCTGCTACGTTTGCAGTCTTTTGAATTACGCGCCGAATTGGTTTTCCCGACTTAGAAACGCAACTGAATTATCATAGTATAATTACAAATTAAATCGATTAGCAATTTAATAATTTGATGCTCAATCAGGCATCCTATTAGAATAATTAGAGAGATGTTAATGTCCTGAAAATCTATTAAATAAATTTATTGCAAAAAATATTACCTCAGCCAGGAGTTGAACCTGAATCTCTAGCATTCTGTGCGAGCGTCTTAAGCCTTTACGCGAAGTCTATAATAGAAGTCGTAGTGATCGTAGAATCATAAGTTGTAGAACATTAATCACAGTCGAATACGAAAAGAATAATCAATTATGATTGGTCAATTTTCTACGATTTAAGACGTTACAACCGACCTGTAGACATATGATAGTAAGACTATCATATAAGACTATCAAGGCATTAGTAATATTTTTCGCAATAACCATTTTCAAACAGCGTGTATAAACAATAATGAATGATTTATTAGAATTGTATATTACATTGCTTTTGATATCGTAAATACACGATATCAAAAGCAATGCTTGTATCAAAGCTGGATCTTGAGTGCTTAATTTCATATGAATTTATGTACCACGTTTGTAGTCTCTCAAAAGATGTGTATATTCCTACACATCAGTTATTGCGAAGAATATTACTAAGACTTCAATAGTCTAAAGAAAAAACTTAAGAATGTTAGAGATCTGGGTTTGACTCCGAGAGATATAATATTTTTCACAATAATTTTCAGATTTTCAAGGCATCTTCTTAAAATGATGCCAATTAAGCATCAATTATTAAATTGCTAATCAATTTTTTTTGTGATATTACTATAGTAATTCAGTTGCGTTTCTAAGTCCAGAGACCAATTCAAAAGACTACAAACATGGGATATAAATTAGAGATCATTTTAAACGTGTATTGGAATTAAATGTGTAATTAATATATTCGTGTTTCAATAGGTGTAATTTTTAATACACGATTACTGAAATATTCAAATACAAATCGAAATACACATGATGAAAAGTTGAAAAGCATGTATATCCGTGAATTAATTTCAATATACGATTATTGAATATAGGCGTGTATTGAAATATACGGGTACACATGTAATGTATTCATGTTTTAGTCAAATTAGGATGTTTCAAATGATACATTATATATTCTTATATTAAATTAATTTATTTCAGATATGATTGAGAGCCGAAAAACTTTCGATTTCCACACAATCATTCTGAAACGCTAATAAACTCCTCTATCCTAAATTAGAATAGACAGAAAAAAAGTAAGAAACTTACTGCGAAAAATATTACAATACATCAGCCAGGATTCGAATCTGAGACCTCTCAACTTTCCGGGAAGAGTGTCTTAGAGTGCCAGCTCGACTACTTCGGAAATATTCTTCACAATAATTGATATGTATAGAGAGAACGCGTTCAGGCATGGGAGCGAATATAGGGTAATTCCGGTATATACGCCGCACCTATCAAAAACTTAATTTATTAAATATTATTTACTATGTTTAAAGTAAACAAACTATATCAGTAAAAACTTTGTACTGTCTACTATTATGAAAAAATATTAGAAATCTGAAATATTTATATTTCGTATTAAAAAATAAACTTTTAAAACCCTTTTTTGCCGTATATCCCATAGAGGAGAGATATTGGTTACTCTAGGAGGAGGGAGATATACGGCTTATGAAAAATTTACAAATAATATATATAAATAAAACATAAAATGACACAATAACTTATGAAATGCGTTTATAAAGTTTTATTAAAAAATAAGAATGATAAATATGTACATACATGAAGTGACAAATAATAATTATAATCTTCCCACATGTATTACAAATATGTATTACATTATTGTTATGACATGACAGTGTTATGTACATATTTCATGTAATGTGTTTATTGCATTTAGTGTATTGAATTCGATCTATGCGCTTTGTGTATACTTTGTACTTTGGGCATAAATCCCGCCGTTAAAAATGCCCAAAATAAATGATATACAAGGCAACAAACGAAGAATACAAGAGCAAAGTTGCATTTTGTTATACAACTGCTTTCTTCTGCACTCATGTATCACGAAATAACTATTAAATCTTTTGCACGTGCCACAATAATCATTTTATGTATATTATAATTTATGTGATGATATGATGGTGTTACTTAACACAGTGACAAATCAATTTAACTCACAATAATTTCAATATTAACAGTAAGAAGCTGAAATCATAACACAATACTAATATAATATAAAGATATGTAACAGAATAGTAGCGGGAAAATTATTCCCACTCCTTTTATTTTTTCTGACTTCTGCGACATAAAGCGTGGCATATTTGCCGGAGTTACCTTAAGTATCAAAAGTAATGATAAAAGTGAGTTTTATTCTCGAAAAAGTGAGAAAATAGAAAATGAATCGGTTAAAAAAAAAGGTGAATTTTTCTCTGAAAGTAAAAAATGAATGTTCCTAAGAATTTATCAAAAATTAGTTTACTTGTGACAGGCTATTTGTATTTAAATTACATCTTACATCTTCTATGAAGTTAAAAATATTAACCTAATAGTAAAAATCTAGATTTATATTTCAGGATTCATAAAGATACGTAATATATATAGAATTTAAAATTTATTAAAAAATTTTTTTATTATTAAATGTAATTCAAATTAAATTTTAGATAAGTGGCATAATAAGTATTCAAGTTAATAATACAAACTCTTTCATTGCAAACAGAAATTAGATTTTTTCAAACGTATTAAAGAAAATAAAATTTAAGCTACATTACACTATATTTCAAGAAATATATCAAGATATATTTAAAAAAAAATAAATTTTCAAAATAAAAACAAATTAAGGATTTTTCCATTAAAGTAGATGTAGTTAATTAACTTATTTTAAATAAAATCATACAGTTCTTCACTTTATGCCATAAAAAAGAACACAGAAAATAATAACGACATAATGCTCAGTTGTCATCATTATTTTCTATTTTTCTTCGATTTCGCTATACAAAGAAGTTATCAAACATGATTTCTTATTATCGAGTTTCTTTTGAAGCAGCTCAACTTCAGATGATTGTAAATGCTTTCTAATTGATACCGCATCCTCAAGAATTCTATATGTTACCTTAACCCCATATATGCCTTTACTATCCAATGCTTTTTTCAGTCTTTCTTTTATCTCTTGAAGAAGTGAGTCTTGCTGTTTCTTCTTGCGCCTCAGTTTTCTAGCTTCTTTTACTTCCTTTTCAAGCTTTTCTAAGTCTTGTCTAGCTCTATTTTGTTTTTTTAGAAGTTCTGATCTTTTTCGTACTTCTTCTTCATTGTCTTTCTATCTTCTTTTTTCTTCTTCTTCTGATTTTTTTCTTTTCTTCTAAATATTCCTGACATTTGCTGTGTGCAAATCTAGCAGAGATTATTAAATCTTTGATCATTTCAGGTTTATCAAGTATTTTAAAGTATTGGGTTGTCCGGAAAATTCGTGCCGCAAAAGATTTAAATTTAATAAATGAAATTAAAAATTTTAAAAATTTAAAAAATTTAAATTTTTCTTCTGCGTTTCAATTTTCCTTCAAAATCAGCACGAACTTTCCGGACAACCCAATACTTCAAAATAGTCTTGATATTTAATTTGGCATTAAGAGTTCTCTCAGTCATTCTAGATTTATTATTTGTCAAAACACGGGCTGAGATTGAAAAATTTCTTTCAATATCAGAACTACATGAGCTAGAAATAGAGCTTCATAATTTTCTGAACGTTTGGATATTTTAGTTCTTGAAATTATTTTTTAGATTAACAATTTGTCTTCAATAATGATCTATTCGACCCATACAGAAAGATTCTCTCTTTGAAGAATCTTCATCTAAGAATGTACTTATTGAAATTTGATTTAGAGAAAACATTTTAACTATTTTCTCTACGCTTAGGAAACTTTTATTTTTCTTGATTTGGAAAAGCTTGATGAAGGAAGAAGGCGAAAATGCTTTGCTGTTGATGAACTTAAAATAGATTTCTTAAGTAAATATATTGTTGCCGCTTTATAATGATCTTGAGCCAATTTTCGAAAATTGAGGACATCAACTTCTTTAATATCTTGGGAAGAGAGTTCATTTTCAGCTAAATCTATCTATATCTAACATCTTTAGTTAAAATTCTCTGGAATGAAAAGATTACTACAACTATACATTTGGTGTAAAATCTCCTTTTTGCAAAATCTACCTGTTAAAGTATCTGCTAAATCTTTCATTTCAGAGTATATTTGAATCATGGGCTCTTCCTTTTGAAATAAATGAGAGAATTTTTCAAAAATACTGACACTGTCAATTACAAACGCAATTTCTGCTCTTATTATGGGAGATTTTTAATAATTTTTAATTTCAGAATATTTCTTCATTTGTGACGATTGAGTAAAAAGCATTTTACGTGGAACGAATTTTAGAACATATTCACAGGAGCAGGCCACTGTTTTAAAATGCTTTTATCGGGAGCACACATTGGATAGCCATCTTGAAGGAACATGTTTCAAAAAATTATGTTGAGGAATATTTAGTTTTCTTCGGATATCTCTATAATCTTCTAATCTGCTAGGCCAATCATGAAATCAATTTTAAACATGAATAAAAAAGAAATCTACATCACATCCAAAAGAATCTAATGCTTTCTGAAAAGAATTATGGATTATATATAAATTGCACGTTTCTAAATCTATTACCCATTCCATTATTTTTCTTTCTCATAGAGAGAAATTACTGTTTTTTAAAACTTAAATATACAGTCTTAAAATTTCAGCAGTAGCATGTCCTAAGAAAAATGTTTGAAGATGACAAAAGATTATTTCATTTAAAATTTCTGATCAAAATCGTATTGAAATCTGTAACACTTTCATTCCTTCTGATTTAATTTCATCATAACAAACCACAAATGAATCTTTCTGTGCATCTTCATTTACTAATTTATGAAAATAAGGGCTCAAGCAATTTGCAAATACTCAACTTTTTTCTTAGTGAAAATGTGTCAGGAACACCTGTGCTGAACAGCTCTAAACAGCTCAAATTTGTAAGTCTTTCACATGATAACGAACAATAATTGTTCAAAATACATTTCATGGTCCAAAATAATTCTGCAACAATTCCTTTTTCATGTGATGTATACAGATTCCATTTTATATTAGATTGTCGAACTGGTACAGGAAAAACTTGAACTTGAAATGCTGCTAGATGAAACTGATTGAATACTTGATTCTTCTTTATCTATTCTATATATCCAGTTTTTAGCATGAAATATTGCATGTGATATCAAACCGAGATGTGATTAACTAGTATTATTAAGTTTAATATCCGCATTCTGTTTATGCTTCGCAGAGGCTACATGTTGAAAAATAGCCTGATATCCTTTAGTTGCACAATGAATACGGTTCATATTACAGATTTCACAGAATAAGATTGAAGAATCAATCTTCTTCCTCATGATTCTCAATTCGATGACAAGCTCATCAATCCTTAATAACCATTCTGCACGAATAGTACATTTTGGATTTTTATCTATCCTCTTCTCAGAGATCATTTTTCTTCTCTCTATTACTGTATAGTGTTTAATATTTCTGATAATAATAAAAATAAAAACATTTTCACAGAAAGTTACTGCATAAACATAATCTTTATTACATTAGTGAATGGAAAATCTATTTCGGTCAAAGCAGATTTTAGTGCTTAAATATTTTATAATTATTATAATCGCTATACCTTAATATCCGTACAAATTATAACATTTATTATCTAAAATTTAATATTTAAAAAACTTATAACTGTTTGTAATTATATCGTATCGTAAAGTAATATCCAGTTTTTATTTACATCCTGATTAAACAGACCGCAATGATTGCGCTAGGAATATTGCGGTTCATTGAATCACAAGATATGTTTGCTTGCGCTTAAGTTATTTGCATCAGAGATGCCAAATCAAAGACTCCCAATGAGAAATGACAATAAAATCGATGTCGAATTGATGATTTCGATGTCAAATCGACATCGATATTATCTCATTGGGTACGACATCGTAATCAATGCCATCAATCGGTTACTTGTCAGCCTAGCGCGACAAGCAGCCACACACTTAAGCATGAGTCTTGTGTCACACAGACGGCTCATATTTAAGTGTGTATTTCGATGGATGCATAGACTGTGTTCCAAAATTTACTGTCAGTAAATCTGCCTGAAAATCTACAGTATACATTACGTGCATTATAGATTTTCAGTACTGGCAATCAATTTTGGAACATAGTAGGAGAGTGAATTTTGGGCAAAATTTGATTTTTTCCAGTATTGCTATTGCCATTATGCGCAATGCTACACCTATTTTTTCATAAGGTCACTGAAGTGAGCGGTTGTCGTTCTGATTTTTTATTCTCTTCTTCAATTTTATTGTTGATATTTATCTACAGAAACAAGTGAGGAAAGTGAGGAAAAGTAAGATGTGTTTAAAAAAGTGAAAAAAGTAAAGAAAATGAGCCGCTCCCACATGTCTGCCCATGTATGTCCGCGTGTGTACAAACATTTTAAGAATTTTGAGCACATATTATTTGAAACATCCTAATTTGACCCTTCTTGGCTTTCTTTATTGTATTTGATGTATTCACATATACGATCATGTTTAAAATTCTTAAAATGTTTATTCATGTTTTGTATGATTCATAGGTATATATATATATATATATATATATATATATATATATATATATACATATATATATATGTATATATAT
>Ga0157364_1009393_pt1 | contig 10119 bp, 7 predicted proteins | sample AttsexASBM2_FD_111476 | JGI IMG/M metagenome (GOLD analysis project Ga0157364, IMG submission 111476) | Fungus gardens microbial communities from leaf cutter ant in Ribeirão Preto, State of São Paulo, Brazil - Atta sexdens ASBM2 | ecosystem: Host-associated > Fungi > Mycelium > Unclassified ... | reverse complement strand
TCTGTTCTCCCTGGCATTTGATACTGCAATTTTGCAGTGCAACATCACCTTACACCCTGTTTTTTCATACTGCAATATTACTACGACATTAAGGTATACCCTAATGTCGTGTACTAAACCGACGGTTTTCGTATGGTTGACAACTTCATAAATTTTTCAGCATGGCGACAGCCTCAGTTCCTGGCATATGAAACTGCACCCGATGCCGGGCAGCCACGTCCAGCGCAAACACCTTCGTGTAAACCTCGGTGGACTTCATGCTTTTGTGCCCCATCAGGCTCTGCAGCGCCTTCAGCGGAATGCCCGCATAGAGCATGTGCATGGCGTAGCTATGGCGGAAAGTATGTGGAGTCACCGGCACGGAGAACGTGACTCCGTCACCGGCGGCAGCGGTGACAGCTTCGTTCAGCCAGGTACGCACCGTTCTGTCAGTCACCGTCCAGAGCCTGACCTTTTCGGTCCGGCCGGTATCGGGATTGCGCCTCTCCAGCGGAATTTTCAGCGTGGCAACCATCATCTCGAGCTGTGCCACGTACTGCGGATCGGACAGCGGAACCAGCCGGTGAGGGACCACGCCTGACGGCGCGCGTCCGGGCCCTCGTGCCGCTTTATCACCACGCTGCTTCAGCGTGGCCAGCTGCACGTAAGGGTATGGCAGCGCCAGGCTGAAATCCCCCCGGGTCAGCGCCAGCGCTTCGTTAATGCGCGCGCCGGTGTTCCACAGAGTAGTGAACAGCATCTTCCGATGCAGATCCGGAACGTAGTGAAGCAGGGCGCTGACTTCCGGTGCCAGCAGATACTGGGGATACTCGTCATGCTGCGCGGCCATCTGACGCAGCGCCAGTGCGGCCGGATAGTCAATGGCGACCGGCAGCTGCGCGGCGACCGGCTGCGGGTACATGGCAGGCAAATTCATGGTCATAAATAATCAGCTCCCGGCGGTTTCTTTGTGGCATAAGGCCGGTGGTTCTCCCGGTTTGCGTACCACGTAAGACGGAAAATCCGTTATTTCGGTTTCAGAATACGCGCCGAAGTGCTCTGTGCGGGCAAAGTTGTCCCGGAATCCATCCAGGACAGTCTTCTTCTCTTCCTCCCGGGCTCCGGGCAGGGACAAAGACATACTGTCCGGATCGATGCGGACGTACACGCCCTTCTTTTCGGCGCGTTCTGTTGAGCGAAAGGTCAGGGTCATTCCGGCACCGGTTTCTCCCTCTGTCAGCCACGTTACCGCAACGTCAAAATCCGTAATATTATTCCGCCGGGCCACGACCGTTCCACGGGTGGTCGTAAGAGTGTGGCGGAGCATCTGACTGTCCCCCGGAAGGTCGGACCGGCAGATAACCACACTGCCGGGAGGATACGCTGCATCGAGACGCTTAACTTCCTCATAGGTTGCGGCGCCGGCACGGGACGACGTGGCGGCCAGCATGGCCGCGCAGCAGAACAGGTATGCTGTCCGTTTCATTTTTTTCCCTTTTTCATTGAGTTGTCAGCAGATGTACCCGGGGCGGGAAAATGTCCGGCCCCTGATTAATGACCTCAACCGTCACCTGGTGGATGGCTGCCGCTGTGATCATATTAGGGAAGTTGCTAACAGCGGCCATGCCAGACTGATCCAGACTCATATTTGACGATGGCATCTATAGCTTTGGGCACAGAAAAAGACAGTTTCTGTTTAGCCGAAAAATGCACCCAGTAACACAGGTGTGTAGCCCAGGTCTGACCGTTTTTCCGCGGCTCGTAATCAACGCTGAACGCAGTTATTACTCTGCCGTTAAGCTTAAACCGGGTCGCTGCGCAATAGCGTAAATAGAGATCGCTCAGCTGTGTAAAGAGTTCACCCACCGTCAGCGGACCACCGGCCTTTACTTTTTCACGAAAATCCATGAAATGGTCTTCCGCCGCTTTTTTAGATGAAAATGTCAGGTCACCAATCGTCACTTCCGAAGCTCGCCCCATCACGCCCCCTTTTAGTTTTTATTGTTACCGTTAGCATGTTAACTATCACTATTGTATTAATATTAATATGCGACTACTTATATCCCATTAATGATAAGAGAAAATATCTATTATCTGATAATAACTTATATATCAGTCAGCCTCCTTATATTACCTGCATGCAATTACCTGACACCGTTACCGGCATGATCCGACTTTTTCCCGATACGGCAGTAACCGGAAGCGTACCACGGCGGCGGGGCGGGGCAAAGCCCGCGTTGTCAGAGGTCCTTAGCAGCCATAACCCTACATCTGGTAGCCATATCGGCTTTCTGAACCACTACATATAGTAACCTGCGCAGAAAACCGCCATCCGCGCCGGAAGATCCGGTTCTGCCTTTTTCCGGATCTTTAATGAAAAAGAGAGCAATGAGTATATGTTAAGCATCTGCATATCCTAGACATCTGCATACCCTACACCTATACATACATCTACTTTCTGCATATACTGGACCTATGCAGACCGGTCATGGCTGCACAAAAAGGCCGGTAACGGCAGGGTGTCGTAAACACGTCCGGAAGGAGTAACTATGCGAACTGTATCTGTATTCAAAAACGGCAATAACCGCGCCATCCGTCTGCCCCGGGATATGGACTTTGAAGGCGTAAGCGAGCTGGAGATCGTCCGGGAAGGGGACAGCATCATCCTGCGTCCCGCCCGGCCGACCTGGGGCTCGTTCGCCGGCCTGGAAAAGGCCGATCCGGACTTTCTGGCGGATCGCGAGGACGTTATCAGCGACGAAGGGCGATTTGACCTGTGAACAAAATTTACATGCTCGACACCTGCATCTGCTCGTTCATCATGCGCGAGCAGCCGGACGCAGTACTGCAGCGCCTGGTGCAGGCGGTGCTGCGAAATCAGCGTATCGTGGTGTCGGCCATCACCTACTCCGAGATGCGCTTTGGCGCCACCGGCCCGAAGGCCTCGCCGCGCCACATTGAGCTGGTTGACGCGTTCTGCGCCCGCCTCGATGCCATCCTCCCCTGGGATCGCGCAGCGGTCGACGCCACCACGGACGTTAAGGTGGCGCTGCGCCTGGCCGGGACGCCGATCGGCCCGAACGACACGGCCATTGCCGGGCATGCCATTGCGGTCGGCGCCGTTCTGGTGACAAACAACACGCGGGAATTTGAGCGGGTGCCGGGGTTAACATTTGAAGACTGGGCGAAGTAAGCCACTCTTTTCAGGATAATATCTTGTATTACCCGGTAGGTTATTTCGGCGTGCCGGGTATTTTGTCCTTAAGGGTGTAGAGCCTGTCGAACTCAGCATAAGGCTCCCCAGTTTCAGCCGCATGCCGGAGCTTGGCTTCCAGCAGGTCGGGCAGGGCGATACCATGACTAAGTGAATGATAAAGATCATAACCACTGACGCAGATTACCCGTTTCCCTTTACCGAAGGCCGTCAGACCTTCATCAGTAAACCCCATCCAGCTGATGAACACTCCCCGGGCCCATTTAGCCTTGGTGCTGAGTTTCCCTTCGAATACGTGCAAATCTGCCGCCGGCGTGCGGTTTTGATGCCATTTGGCTTCCATCAGGTAAAAGTCATCATTCAGCCGGAAGCTGCCGTCAATCTGTTCACCCGTATTACGGAATGACGAACGGGGGGCAAGCTTAAAGGTACTGAACAGTTCAGCAAGCCAGGTTTCAAACCGGAAACCCCGGGGATGGGGGGCCAGGGATTTCATCGCGTTCATTTCGGCTATCAGTGAAGGCCAGTCAACACTGTTCCATACCTGAGCAGGCCTGGCACCTTTGGCTGTATCGGCGTCAGCATTTTCCAGACGGGAAATGAGTGCAAGATAGTCATTACGGCTTTGTTCGGCCTGCTCAGGTATGGACTCCATTTTATACTGCCAGAGGGCACCAAGAACCCGCAGGGCGGTCTCGCGATCTACCTGCTTCAGCAGACATCTGACCCGTTTGGCTTTTGAAGTTCCCTCCGCCTGATAACGTTCATCATCAATATCAATGTTCAGCTCTTCATCAAAAAAAGCCGACAGCGTACGGTTGGAGAAATCTAGTATCCAGCCGGCATCGCTCTCAAACACGAGGTTAAACAGTCTCATTTCCTGCATTTTCAGTTTCACACCAGCCTCCTGTTTTTTCACAGTATAACGGGATGAAATTGCAGGTGGTAATGAGCAAACACCTGTGCGTCAGTTTTTGTGTGTTCCGACTTTATCAGTAATCGGATCCTGAGGGTTTTAACCGATGAAAGCGTGATGAGGATTTAGCAGAGCAGGACGGATAACCCGCTGCTTTCGCTTCCGGAAGGACGGTGACGGGTTCATGGCCAGTACGCAGCTGCTCCCCGTCCTGCCGGAATGCCCGCTTAGAGCGAAGAGCGGAAGTTCACAGCTGTTATAGTATCTGGTGATGGCATTACTTAAATCGTGGTGTGTTATCAATGGGGTATACGCCATCCTCATTCAATTTACCCTTTTACAACCACTTCACTTGTGCCACTATTTTGCCATTTTTAGCTCGAGACGAACTCACAACAAGCTTTCTAAGACCCATCCAAGATTTAATGAGTGCGGTTCAACAAAGAGCAGAATACATTTCATACAATGAAATTGCATATAAGGCTCCCCCAATGAATGCTTTAAAAAGCATACTGAATTCTTACCGCCAGAATAGTCGTTCAGAAAGAGAGAAAGGTACATACTTTGAGGAACTGGTCCGCTCCTATCTGACAAATGAACCAATCTACGCAGACTTGTACAGTAATGTCTGGATGTATTCTGACTGGGCACAACTGAATAACCGCGATGCTAAAGATGTGGGCATCGACTTAGTAGCCAAAACCCGTGATACCGACGAGTATCATGCGATCCAGTGTAAGTGTTACGACGAATCCTATCGCCTTCAAAAAAGTGACATTGACAGCTTTTTTACCGCATCAGGCCAGGCACCATTTGGCCACCGGGTTATAATCTCAACCACAAACAACTGGAGTGATAATGCAGAAGCGGCCTTAATTGGCCAAAACCCTCCTGTAACTAAAATAGACCTGCATGCTCTTGAAGAAAGTGTGATTGACTGGTCTAAGTATCAACCTAAAGCAGAAGTCCAATGTAAGGTTAAAAACAAACCCAGACCGCATCAACAAAACGCTATTAATGCGGTTAAAGAGGGGTTGGCCAATGCCGAACGGGGCACCTTGCTCATGGCATGTGGCACTGGTAAGACCTTCACTTCACTAAAAATTGCCGAAGAATTAGCTGGGGCTGGTAAGCGGGTGCTTTTTCTTGTTCCAAGCCTCTCACTATTGTCACAGACGCTGACGGAGTGGACTCAGCACTCGGAAGTGCCTCTTCACAGCTTTGCTGTCTGCTCTGATAGTGATGTAGGAAAAAAACGTAAAGCAAATGATGATGTAGTTCAAACATTTACCCATGAGCTTCGTTATCCCGCTACAACTAATGCCAAACGGTTAGCTGAAGAGGTGGCAAAGCGTTCCGACTCAACACATATGAATGTTGTATTCAGTACCTATCATTCCATTGAAGTGATTGGTGATGCTCAGAATGAACACAGTATGCCTGCCTTTGATCTGATCATCTGCGATGAGGCCCACCGTACTACTGGTGCCACCTTTGCGGGTGAGGATGAAAGTGCCTTCGTTAGAGTCCATGATGCCTGCTTTATTCACGGGCAAAAGCGCCTCTATATGACAGCAACGCCACGTATCTACGGTGAATCCGCAAAAGCCAGCGCAGACAAAGGAGATGTTACTCTCGCGTCTATGGATGATGAATCCCTCTTTGGCAAGAATCTACATATCTTGACATTCTCAGAAGCAGTGAGCCGTGGCCTGCTGTGTGATTACAAAGTAATTGTTCTGACAATGGATGAGCATCACATCAACCGCCGTCTGCAAAATTTATTGAAAGATGAAAGTAATACACTAAAGGTAGACGATGCGGCAAAAATCATTGGCTGCTGGAAAGCTCTTAGCAAGCATCAAATGAAAGAGGGGCTAGATATAGACCCTGATCCCATGAAGCGGGCAGTGGCATTTTGCCAAGTAATTGAACCGAGTACTGGAACAAAACATAAAGTAAGTTCCAAACAAATTGCAGAGATGTTCCAAGCGGTAGTTGAAGCCTACCAAGAACATGAAAGCGACGCTGATGATTTAATTTGTGAAGTAGAGCATGTCGATGGAGGCATGAATGCAACAGAAAAAGAGTCCAAAATCAATTGGCTGAAGGCTCAACCAGAAGAGGGTAGCTGTAAGGTTTTAAGTAACGTGCGCTGCCTTTCTGAAGGTGTGGATGTTCCCGCGCTTGACGCTGTGCTTTTTCTGACTCCTCGGAATTCCCAAGTGGATGTTGTGCAGTCTGTTGGCCGTGTTATGCGTAACGCTCCCGGCAAAGTTCGTGGTTACGTTATTTTGCCAGTAGTCATACCTACGGGTATGTCTCCTGAAGCAGCACTTGATGATAACCAAACCTACCGGGTTGTGTGGGAAGTACTTCAAGCTCTGCGTTCTCACGATGACCGCTTCGACGCCATGATTAATAAGCTCGATCTAACTGGCCAAGCTCCAAATAAAATGGAGATAGTCGCCATCAATGATAAAACTGTGGCTGCTTACAAGGGGAAACGAACCAAAGAGCTCAAGCGTGCTGAATTACTCGGCAAGGCCCGGAAGGGTAGCGGCATTGGTCAGAATATGAACCAAGTTCAACATCAGCCCGATCTGAATCTAGAGTATGAAGTAGGTGACATTGAGAGAGCGTTGATTGCTAAAGTTGTCGACAAATGCGGCAATCGCCACCACTGGGAAGAGTGGGCGAAAGACATTGCCAAAATTGCACAGACACATATCAGTCGTATCAGAACTATAGTCACCTCCCCAGAAAATAAAGTAGAAAAAGCAGCATTTAAAGCTTTTGTAACCGAATTGCGTGATGATCTGAACAACGCTATTAGTGAAGAAGAAGTAATCGAGATGCTGGCTCAACACCTTATCACTGAGCCAGTCTTTGAAGCACTATTTGAGGGGTATAGCTTTGGCCAACACAATCCTGTATCCCAAGCAATGGATAAGATTATAGGACTGCTGCACGAGCATAATCTTGATAATGAAGCCGATACTCTTGGGAGCTTCTATGCCAGCGTAAAAATGCGCGCCGAAGGCATCGATAATGCCGCAGGCAAACAGAAAATAATCGTAGAACTTTATGATAAATTCTTCCGTAACGCCTTTCCCCGCTTAACAGAGCGACTGGGAATTGTTTACACACCTGTTGAGATAGTGGATTTTATCATCCATAGCATCAATCATCTGTTGCAAACCCAATTTGGTGAAGAGTTGGGTAGCGAAGGAGTTCATATTCTTGACCCCTTTACCGGTACAGGTACTTTTGTTACCCGCTTACTACAAAGCGGCCTGATTGCCCCAGAGAAATTGCCTCACAAATACACGCACGAAATTCACGCTAACGAAATGGTGTTATTGGCCTACTATATTGCAGCCATCAATATCGAGGCAGTTTACCACGGAATTGTCGGTGGAAACTATCAGCCATTTACAGGCATCTGTCTTACCGATACTTTCCAGATGTACGAGCAGGAAGATCAAATCCAAGAACGTTTAGCAGAGAATAGTCGCCGCAGAACCCTACAACGTAACTTGAAAGATATTCGTGTCATTATGGGTAATCCACCTTATTCAATAGGTCAAACTAGCCAGAACGACAACAATGCTAATATCGATTATCCTATTCTTGATTCCAGAATAGAAAACACCTATGCCAAGAGCTCGAATGCGGCCTTATCTAAAGGACTTTATGATTCATACATCCGTGCCATACGTTGGGCTTCTGATCGTATTGGGGATCGAGGCGTCATTGGCTATGTGACCAATGCAGGATTTATTGAAGCGAACACTGCTGATGGTATGCGAAAGTGTTTGGCAAAAGAGTTTTCCAACATCTGGATTTTTCATTTACGTGGCAATCAACGCACCCAAGGTGAACTGTCTCGTAAAGAGGGCGGAAAAATCTTTGGAAGTGGTAGCCGTGCCCCGATTGCCATTACTCTTTTAGTCAAAAACCCTGATGCTAAAGAGCATGGACAAATTTACGTTCACGACATTGGTGATTACCTTTCTCGAGATGAGAAATTACTAAAAATTAGTGAACTGTCCGATATTTCCGGTATTACTGAGGCTGAAGGATGGGATCATATTGTTCCTAACATCCATGGCGACTGGTTAAATCAACGTGATGATAGCTTTAATGAGTTCATCGCTATGGGTGATAAAAAAGGTAGCAATAAGAAATTATTTGATAACTTCTCTATGGGCGTATCAACCAATAGAGATGCTTGGTGTTGGAATCCCAGTAAGCACAAACTGGCAGCAAATATGGGTGAAATGATAACATTTTACAATGAAGAGGTGATTCGTTTCCAAAGATCTCACGCAGAAAACACCCCCAAAGAAAAGGGTGAACTGGTGCAGTCTTTTTTAAACACGGATCCAAAGAAAATTAGCTGGACAGTGAATCTAAAAAAAGATCTATCACAAGGGAAGAATTATAGCTTTCAATCTCATTGCTTGACAGCAAGCTTATATCGTCCTTTCACAAAACAGTGGCTTTATTTCAATCGCCGTTTTAATGAAAGAGTTTTGCAAATGCCAAAAATATTTCCTAATCAAGAGGTAACGAACCTTGTAATTCAGATCAACGCGAAATATATACATGGGCAAATTGCTTTGATAAGTAATGTGATACCAGACTTACATTGTAATGGAGATAGTCAGTGCTTCCCTCTTTACCTATATGATGAAGACGGCACAAATAAGCGCGAAGCCATCACTGATAATGGCTTGACCCACTTCCAGAGCTACTATCCCGCACGACAGCTCACTAAGGAAGATATTTTCTATTACATATACGGCCTGCTTCATAGTGAAGAATACCGCAGCCGTTATGGTGACAATTTGAGCAAAGAGCTTCCGCGTATTCCTCGGGTGAAGAGGGCTGAAGACTTTTCCGCTTTCGTTGAGGCTGGACGGGCACTGGCTGAGTTACATTTAAACTTTGAAACTGCCCCTTGCTATAAAGTGACGTTGGAGAGTACCGCCAGCGAAGATAGCCACTATCGAGTAGTTAAGATGAAGCATCCTAAGGTAAAAGTGGATGGTAAGAATATTAACGACAAAGCAACTATTATCTATAACGGACGTATAACCATTAAAGGTATTCCAGAAGATGCATACCGTTATGTGGTCAATGGTAAGCCTGCCATCGACTGGGTAATGGAGCGCCAGTGCGTTAAGACGGATAAAGATAGCGGCCTTGAGAACGATGCTAACCTTTGGGCAACGGAAACCATGAATAATCCTAAATATCCATTTGAACTGATACTACGGATGATCACCGTGAGCTTGGAAACCATGAAAATCGTGGATTCTCTACCAGCGCTGGAGCTTGAGTAACCGACTGAGTATGGTTTAATTCCAACCTAGATTTAGCTGGGGACGATACCGAGGTTTTTGTAAAACCTCGGTATCGTAAAGGGCAGATGGTTCTACGCCGAGAGTAGACGGTAAATTCACACTATGGTATATGTGTATTATCTTTTTTCGTCGTCATAGCGCTCATGACCAATGTTTGGCAATAACGCATTAGGTTGATGTTCTTTTAACCCATATTTGTATGCATTGTATTGCCTGTACTGTTTGTACATATGATTTATTTCTGAGCTGCTGGCCCGCTCCCTGCTTTTTAAATCACCGTTTCGTTAGTAACGTCCGCTGTTGGCACACAACGGACTGTCAGTGCGGCCATGACGCTTACGGGGATATTGCTGATCAGCCTGTAGCCAAAATACTTCCATCATTTCCGCTTCTACATCTCGGGATCTTCATATGAAAAGAAAGTGATAGATGCTCCGAAGTCATTAATCCTGCCAGCCTGAATGATGCCAACATCAATAAACCATCAGAGTATATTCATTGTCACGTACCAAACTGACCGGTTTAGTACACGTTAATTAACACATGTACGAAAGTAAGTGTTTTTACTTTCGTACATATGTTATAATTCGTACATCTATTTCGTACACAAAATAACACCATGTCACGAGTTTTTGCTT
>Ga0157364_1009391_pt1 | contig 10120 bp, 5 predicted proteins | sample AttsexASBM2_FD_111476 | JGI IMG/M metagenome (GOLD analysis project Ga0157364, IMG submission 111476) | Fungus gardens microbial communities from leaf cutter ant in Ribeirão Preto, State of São Paulo, Brazil - Atta sexdens ASBM2 | ecosystem: Host-associated > Fungi > Mycelium > Unclassified ... | reverse complement strand
TTTATAGAAAAAAAATATATGTGTAAAAATTATATGTAAGCAAACACACACACACACACACACACACACACACACACACACACACACACACACACACACACACACACACACATAAATGTAATTTCTCGATCGTATTCACTTACTTTATACACTGTAAAAAATAAAATATTAATTTAATTTACAATCGTATAGCGGATTTTCTGAGCATGCAAAAATGTTGAAATTAACATTTTTGTGTTAATTTAACATTTTTGCATGTCTCAGAAAGTCCACTATACAACTCTAAGTTAAAATTAACATTTCATTTTTTATAGTGTATATATGTATATTTGTCTTACTTATCTGATCAATTTATCTTTAACACGTTCTAAAAAACTAATGCTGTAAATTTATGATTAACATAAGAAACATCTTTAGTAAAAAAAAGCACTTTTCATTAAGTTTTACTTCCGAAAAATAATTTTTTTCCTTTTCACGATGATACGTAACGATCATAATACAAAAACTGCCAACAGAGAGAAATGATTAACTTGTGCATTCCTCGACTTTCTATCGCACACTTTCATCGGAACATTCTCCGGGAAGTGATGTTGCTCACATCTACGAAGTGATCATTAACACCTTTAAAATGTAATTTGCATGAGTTTGCAATGGATTTTAATTGTATCACACTCTCCCCTTGTATCACCCTATCCCATTTCTCCCATTACATGTACGGAAGATGGACAAGTAATAAAACATGTTTAAATGATAAAAGAATGTCAGGATTAAGTAGTATTACATTGTGAAACCCGTTGCTTTATTTTCTTCACAAAATCTAATTTTCTTCATAATAAAGTGACTTGCATATAATGTTAAGCAATATTAAGCCTAAGTCACTTCAATACATCAACCGATATTACAGTATTACATCTTTCATTTATTACAGAGCAAGGATATCAAGTTTTGATATAAAAAATATAATATCATGATATTGTTTTCACGTCATTTATTTCTCAGACCTTCGCAATTAACGTTGGCTTAAAAATGATCCCCTTGTTCCTCGATGGAATCCTTTTTTATGCACGAGAAAGTGATAGTATAAGCGAGCAAAAGCGCGGACTTTCAATTCGCTTTAATAGTAAATTCGTGATTTTACTAATGAGTAAACATTTCACTAATGAGATAGAATTTCGTACTACAAAATAATTAACATTCAATGGTAATCACTATTTATAAAGTAGTATGTATTCGATAATTATCGATATGTATTCATGCTTCAATTAAAAAGTATGATGAATTCAAAATTCATTATAAGAAAAAAAACAAATAATTAAGAAAAATATTCATTATATAATCAATTTAAAATATGATATTAAATTGACAATAAAATTTTAAATAAAGAAATCAAAATTGAAAAATTAGATATGAGTTTTTTAATCGTTTGTATAATTTTAATTAAACTTTAATAGTTTAGTTTTAGTTTTAATTTTAACTATGATTCACCGAAGTATTTACTATAAAAATTAAAATATTGTCAAAAAATTTTATCAAAAACTTTTGTTACAGAAGAAAAAAGACGATGAATATATTCTAAATTTACAAATTCTTTTTTTAATATTATTTAACAAAGCGTTATTAATTTACTGCCTTTTAAATTAAAATTGGATATTATTCGAAGAAGATCCAAGAATTTTTTCTTCATTATTCAAATGTAAAATATAATTTTTGTAGTACCTTATTATCTTTCATAATTCAAAACTTAATATTGATTTATATTTTATATCTTACAATTATGTGCATCATTGCACTGTTATAAATTTCTTCTAGTACGTTAATACTTTATACACTAACACTTTCCGCTTTCGTAGAAAAAAAACTGCATCTAAAAAAAAACATAAAAACGGAAAAACTTCATTTTTCTCTATTCACAATGTTTCCACTTTTCACTTGTTTTATTTACTTTCTTTATAATATTATTTAAATTAGTGATATAATTTTGAAGAATAGTTAATATTTCTCGTAAATTGTCCTAAATAAAATACCTTAAGAAATTAATTGTTACAGGCACGCTTACATATTGGCGATTTTGGTTTGGATGTATGCGCTCTCCTTATCGTTACCGCCATTTTTCAATTGGGGAATTTATGGTCCGGAAGCAGGTAACATATCCTGCAGCGTATCTTGGGAGATACACGATCCTTATACGCACAACGACACTTACATTGGATTTTTATTTATTGTTGGATTCTTCCTTCCTGTCACAATAATTATCAGCAGCTATTACGGCATAATAAAGACTTTAAGGAAAATAAGAAAAAGAGTAGGTGAGTAATACTTCTAATAAAATTTATTCTTGTTGACATTATTATTGTTCTTGACTATTTGTCTTGTTCTAGGTACGAGAAATAGACGGGAAAAGAAAGTCACTAAGATGGTATACTTAATGATTCTTGCTTTTCTAATTGCTTGGTCACCATATGCCATTCTTGCACTCGCAACTCAATATTTTTACGTAAGTATTCTCAATCACGAGACATCAATGTTCTAAAGATCTTAAAGCAGCTGTTATAAAATTAGTTTTGAATTAATTATCAATTAATTATTCTAAATTATAATTTGTATGTCGAAATCGATAATCACGTGACAAATAAATAACAAGAGACAGTATTACAATATACACACTCAAGCAATAAAATGTTTGTATTCAAGCAACGAGGTCAATTTCCTCGTGATTGATTATCCATATCAGAATCTAATGACTGACAGACTGATAGCCTCTCAATAACTCGATAAATTTCATGTCTCTCTATTTACAAGCTGTGAAGAATTATATGTATTACAGCTTGTGAAAGGTGGTTCACACGTGTATGATTGCAGGTACAAACTTCTCATATCTTAGCGGTGCTGCCAGCGCTCCTCGCGAAATCCTCTATTTGCTACAATCCAATTATATACGCGAGTATGACTGCCCAGTTCCCTACTTGGAAGAAAATGTTTTCCATCAATAGGAATAACAGCTAAAAGTAAGCAACAGCATGGAAAGCGAACTTCAAATAAAATAGAAATGAAGTACATTTAGAATGAGTACACTTCGACCAAGTTTAACGAAAAGACATAATAAATATATTACTACGTGTGGCCTAACAATAGAGTAAAAAAGGAAAAAAAGATAATACATGAAGAAAAATATATTCCTAAAGGACCAACAGTGTACGTTATTTCATTGTTTATTTTCAACTATTGAAGAACAGTAGCTCGGTAAAAATCAATTTCTTTTATATAAATATACTTTCTTCTCTTTGCTCTTTTTTATTTCAATTAACCTGGCGTGAGCTAGGTCGGGTATGTATGTATGTCACATTGATCTCTTTAACGTTTAAAATTGTTACTACTTTGATTAAGATTTTAATAAACATAATTTTCTTATGATTCCGAATATTTTATTTGTAGTTTTTATTTAGTGATCCGTTGTGTCTTATGAAATATTTTTAGATTTAGATACTTTTAGATACTTTACCATCTAGCTCACGCCAGGTTAAACATCATTTGTAATGGGAGACGTTTGTAATAGGAGATTTTCTTAGATGCGCACATTTTGTGTTTTGAGATGTACCAATTAAATTCGACGAAGTGCCTGACAGCATGCAAATTATTATTATTTAACGCGATATAGATTATAATTTATTTGTTACGTTTGTAAATATATATGTATGTTCTTTAGTCAGTATTTAAATTAACAATTCCGACATAGATTAAGTCTTATCCGCGAAAAAATTCTAGTATAACGTGTAAAGAATAAAAAAATTATTGTACTGTGTCTCTCGATTCTTTAAGAAAAAGATCAATTGTAAATAAATATGTATATATTCAATGTATGAAACACGAAACGCTTCAATAGATTTCATTTCCAGAGCGAATCGAACGGTTTAGTTTACATTTAATAAGGAAAACCAAAATCTGTGTAAAATAAAATCATAATAGAATAGAAATAAACAGTATATTTAGCGTATTAATTGTGTATTGAGAAAAATCTTAACCCTTACTGTACAAGAATCACTATAGGATAAACTGACCGAGCGATTCCTGCAAGTTTCTTTAAGTCTTTCGGTAATTATAAATTATATATTACTTTTATTATTTTCAAAAATAAAGTTTCAATTTATTTTAGAAAGTTGAAAATATGTGAATTATTAGAGATTTTTTTAACCATTCTAAATAGGTGAAAAAAACAGACAGATTCTAATAACCCAGCTATATTTGGACGGATGAGGCACCAAATTATACCTCGTAAGGGTTAAGATTTATACTTGAGTTGATCTAAACTTTGATATTATCCAATTTCGGTACCGGCACCTATCTTCTGTTACGGGAGAACACTCTCCAAAACAAATTTGTCTACGGTACAAGTTCATCTGCTCACGAGCAAGAAATTTCCAACTTTCCGTAAATGAGAAAGTTCTAACTTGTTATCTTGCATCGTCTGTCCAAATATGCAATCTGTGCTCGATAACATCGAGGTTCCATAGAAGTTTCGGTGCTAATTAGATAGTATCACAATTCGATCGTATACGGCGTGTGAGAAACCCAAAATATTCAGAACAGTTTTGATGTCTTGTCAGCAAAATGTGATACGTATATCTATTCTCTCGATGAGATGGTATTTAATCAGTATCGTTGCATAATTTGATGAAATACCGATAGAGCATGTTACACCTTGCACATGTCGCATGCACATGTGTGTACGTGAAGGTGCGTAAAAGTTTATTACAGGTTCGCAGATCCTACATTGTTGTAACACGATCGTGCGATTGCGTTATATGAGTGGCGTTGAATCGAGTATTACGATTCGTAACACGCGCAATTATGCCACATCGGAGAAAGTGAAATCGCAAGGAAAATTTGCGGTCGCTGAGGGACAACCAACGCGTTTCCATCCCTCTGCTCCGCGCAAGTTCTTATTAATATTTTCTAGACGGGCCGTTTCAGCGAAGATTCGCATCTCTTATGTGAAGATTGAAGAACTTTTGCACGCTGACGTCTCTATTATCGTCATGAAAAGTTTGTCGACTCGATTTTGAACCAAATATCAAAGTCTCATACTGCTGAAAAATTCACAAAATGCGTCTCACCAGATGATTTCTACACTTTCTTTAATTAGCGTTCTCTTATTTTTCTTTTTTTAATTTTATAGTTTCTATTGTCCAACTATATAATCAGAAAAGTGAAAATAAGCATGAATTGCGGATTAATATGTTTGCGTGATCACATAAAAATGCTAGAATATACTTTTCAATATATGAAACTGCGGTTTCGAATAACACAGACTCTTTTCTCGCGATTCACAATATTAAACATATAATTATCTGTTCTCTTAGTAGCAATAATTGCTTCAGTAATTGCGATGTTGATTATCCCTCAAGTATCGTCAAATAACAATTACAGCGATATAATGAGACTATATCTCTTTACATTCGCCAAAATCCTATTAATCTCGTTATTTAGCAAATTTATTCATAACAAAATGCAATTCCATCGTAGAATAAACTGGTCCCATAAAATTGTCGGATCTCGTTTCATGTTTTAATATGTTTAGCATAACAGTATTTAACGTAATCGTATGGCCCATTTTTTTTTAATTATTTAATTACAACATAATTTAACTTTTTTTTCCTACATTTTAGTATTTTTGTCACTTAATCAAGTCTTGTAATTATGTAATCAAATTATAAACTAGATTTATGTTTTCTCTTCGTCACGCCTTCAATTAGAGTCACTGCTTATCGAAAGAAAATACTTTGTAGAGTCTTCGGAAGATGATTATAATTACATCACAACTTTCCTTTACTAAGAATAATTTGATCGCGCTTCCGTGCTTCCTAATAGTTTCAGATTAAAGTTGGCGGTCTCGAGAGCAGTAACCGGAAAAAATTAAGGTAGCGGTCTGCCATGACTGATGTTACCTGAAGGAAGCGAGGAATTCACGTTACGCGCTGAAAGTTAACGCGAGATGTTACGTGAGCAACCAAGAAAAAATACGACTGACAATAAGAAAGTATCGAACTTGAGTCACATTTAAAATACTAATTGTAAGCTAAAACAATTGAGGTTAATTACCTTATAATCGCCTATTCGTAACTTGGCTTAATCGTGTTTATGTCACGGCCACGTTTTTATATTCCTGCTTGATATGCGTGGCACACGAGTATTAGATACGCAATGCAGTATATATATGATTATATAAGATGCCCAATATCAATTTGTTATTTTAATCTAGTTTAATCTGAATATAGTAAATCCGTTAAATATTATTTGTAAGTATTGAAAATATATAATTTATGTTAATAAACAGTTAAGAAAATCTTCTTTAGCCTAAACTAAGTAAATTTTTATGAATTTCTTTCAAAAAGCTCTTATAGTAAGATCTTTACTTTGTAATTATACTTATATTTATTAAATTTAAACACTTTAGAATCTTCTTACTAATATATCATAATATGTAAATAATGCGAAAAAAATTTTTTTAAATAATACTAATAGAGTTTATATTAAAATATTTTTAATATTTTAATAAATTTTCTCATATATTTAACTAAGTGTTCCAATAATCTTCTTTGTAAAAAAAACACATTTTTTTAATGACTTCTATTTTTTCCTACATTTGCATCATTAAAACAATTATAAATTTATAATGGTCCTTAAAGATGATTATAAATTAATGTTAAATTATGGTAATTAAATATTTTTTTTCTCTCAGTGCAAAATATTTGGAAAATATTTGAGTTTTGTATGAAAAAAACTTTTTAAAAGTGTGAAGAGCGGTATTTACTGAATCAATTAACACTACATATGAAAGATTTATAGTTACAAAACGATGAGTTTACGATTTCAAGTTCGATGTCATTGTCCGCAATGATATGAGTTTCTTCAAAAATAATCGATGAATAAGAATGTTACGCAATTCGTTTTTGTCGATATTTGCGTGCGGTCGGCTACAGAATTAAGTATGTACACATGCTCGACGAATATTACAGAATTACGAGTGTACCAAACAGCATACAGATAATCTACAAAGTTATCGTATCCGCAGTGGCTGTAGGATAGAGTTACCAAAGTTAAATAATGATGTTAATCAAAGGCATCTCATTAAACATGCAATGGCGAGTGTCAAAAACACTTTGCAAGAGAGAGATAGTTTGTTCAAATAAGCCCGTCGTAAATTCCAAGTTAAATACGCATCTCTATTAGTAATAGCCAGTTTCATTCTGTTTACAAGGTAGATTAAATAACTCATTATAATGCTAACATATTCCTGATCATGTGTGTCTTTAATACAATAAATTAAACATTCCTCGCAAAAAAATGTAATAAAATTTAATAAAATTAATTAAAATTTTATATAACAAATTAACAACTCTGTATTTATCTGATTGTTCGAAAAATTGTTCACTGTAAGTGAACGTTGATGGCCGTCGCTACACACGACACACTTTTGCGGAGCGCGGCAAGAATTGACAATTCGAGACAAGCAACACAAATAAATTAGATGAAAGTTGTCAAATAACTATTTTCTGAAACTAACAGCCTAGTTTCGTGAATGTTGAAGTTTCACTTTATTAAGCTGAAAATATCGGTTTATTATCACTCAAAAATTTATCGCCGATTAGATAACATACTCTAGTTCATTTCCTTTTTATAAATAAAATATAAAAGATTATTAATTTATTTTTCGCGTACAAGCTTATGCTTGATTCGGATATACTCGCCAATAAATTATCGAACGTATAATATCGAAGAAACAGGTTCTTATAAGTAATGCTTACAGTTGCTTTTTGAAAAAAAACCAATAGTTTAGTCATTTTCAGTTGAAATTTATTTATTTATTATTAAAAACTTATCTCTCTCGCAAAAAGATTTGTTGAAGTATCTCTTGAGAAACTAAATGTCACGTTATCGAAATTATTAAATTGTACTATACGAAATAATCCGTATTGACAGCTAACGCACGTTTCGTTTCATCTCTACTCGAGATCGAAATTGCGGAAGACATTTTCTATTTCTATTTCTATTTAGATTGATTCTATGATGATTTAGATTGATGCTTAGGTTGATTATTGTCCAACTAGTATCTAGCGTTTGAAAGAGCAAGCAACAAATGAGCACGTGGAAGAATTCATGGCATGAGTCGCCCGCGGCGCGTCGCTTTCTACAGCGAGTGCCGAAAACTTGAGACGACTCCGCATGAGAAAACGATACCCGAAACCGGATATCACCCAGATACGAGCGCTCATGGACGTAAAACGAGAAAAGAAGAACTTGTTTTTCGGAGGCGGCAGCGGCGTTGTCGGTTAACGAAGGTGCTGTAATGAAATATAGGATGCTGTCGTGCCCAATTCTATCAAGATTCGATAAGAAACGATTAATCCTATTGTCCGTATGAATAATACACATCAATGATGATAATACATAGTACAACACATTTTATAATCTCGCGTTATAAAAATTGTGTTTAAAAGAAAATATTTTTAATTAATTTAACTGTTATTTCTTTTTATTAAATAAATATTTATTTTTACAATATTTATTTTTATAAATATTTATTTATTTTGTAAGTAAATATTTAATTGGTACCATTTAAATAAATTTTAATTGTTATTTAAATAAATATTTGAAATTTAGAATATTTTTTCTCAATAAATTTCATTTGTCCTTTTTTTTTTTCATTTTTATATGATAACGTAAAATCATTTGAAAAGCTCGTTTTTAATAATAAAAATTATAAAAATATAATACTTATAAAAATTCTTTCACATATATGAATTTATACCGGTTTTCACATTCTATGACAAATATATAAATGTCACAAAGTAACTGTAAAATGTAACAAAACTATAATATTAGACAGCTATTACTGTGAAACAGAATAACGTAATGTACATCAAACAACGTTACTAACGTTAAAATATTACAGCAATATTACACGCAATCGCGCTGCAGTATAATACAACAATATGGCTGATAATTTTGCGAATGTACCAGAATGTGGACTATCCTCAGTCACGCGGTAAATCAAAATATTTCGCGGTATATCAAGCACGCAGTTACCGATAATGGTCAATATGCTGTATAAACGGAAGCTATGTACTGCGTGTTCAAACTGTCTGCTCGGAAATATTCGATCAATAGGAGGGAAAGTCCGGTGGTTCGTTACGCAACTGTGTGTTGACAGGTTTTCCGTGATGAAGTTACGAACAAAAATCGCAACTTACGATCTGTCATGGTCAACAATGAAAAACGCATGGATGCGAATCCGGAAAAAGTTTCTTCTCATACCGTTTAAACCTGATCCGTCGCGCGAACGATTTCGCGTGAAAAATCGAAGATAACAATGTCGGAAAGCGAGCGAAAATAGTGCAGTGAGTGGTGCCGATTATTTTTTTCTCTACAATATTCTGGTGCTCTTCTTGCCGGTTTCGATATTTTAGAAAGTTGCTTCGATCAGAGGCGTTCCCCATCTGCTTCAGCGAAGCCGCCGGTTCGACGGAATGTTGATTAAATTTCGGATGATTGAACGTGTCAAAGAGCTTTTTCCATAAGAGAATTAAAATTTAGTGTTTTCTGACCGTATATTTTTCTTTAAAAAATGGATTTTGCATAAACACATTATATAAAATATTAAATATGAATTCACCATAAAGGGAATAACGTAACATGAATACATAAATTTTATAGAGTCATGATGCCATCGGATACTGTCACTACCAATGTAGCAAAAATTTTAACATGAAATTTTAATATCACGTGTGCGGTTTCCAATGTATTAATTCCATCGAAAGTTTAATGAAAATAAAAAGTGACTGCATATATGTTACGCTGAGAAAAAAACTTAATTGTAAATGTTGCAATTATAATAATAATAATAAAGAAATTACACCGCAATGTGAATAATACAAATAAATATGAATATATAATTTACAGAAATTCTGCGGTGTCAACTAAATTTTTTTTCGTGAAATTGTAATTATTATTACTAATATTATAAGCGATAATAACTATAAAAATGAAGCTATTATCAAATGAAGCTCACCATTAATTATTTTACTATGCAATTTTAATTATAAATATCGAACACTTCTCTTAG
>Ga0157364_1009389_pt1 | contig 10122 bp, 8 predicted proteins | sample AttsexASBM2_FD_111476 | JGI IMG/M metagenome (GOLD analysis project Ga0157364, IMG submission 111476) | Fungus gardens microbial communities from leaf cutter ant in Ribeirão Preto, State of São Paulo, Brazil - Atta sexdens ASBM2 | ecosystem: Host-associated > Fungi > Mycelium > Unclassified ... | reverse complement strand
GGGCATTGAGTAGTCGCATAGACCTGTATATTGCATCCGCCGCATCGCCTTCGTCTATTCCAACTCAACTTTCTCCATCCGTCTCTTTTGCACAATCTCCTACCTTGGAAAAATCTCCAGGACCGAAGTCAAACCAAAGGGCATCTTGCTCGGGTTCACCCACATTTGTTACTGCATTAGGGGGTCGATCAGTCAGCCTTGGGCAACATTCTTCCACTGTTCCTCACTACCCTTCACTCCCCAACTTGACTTCCTTCATTCAGGAGGAACAACCAGCTTCATTTTCCAATGTCGAGCCTTTGGAGTCTACGGATAGAGTAGTCGATTAATTACAGTCAAGGAAGGATTGCGAATACTGACTATCATTTCAATAGGGAATGTCCTGTCGGTACAATCAGATATGAGCAGATGAAAACGTTCTACGTCGAGCGATTTCTGTATATACAAGGACTATTCAATAGCTTTAGATACTCACAAAACCATATGACTACATAAAAATAAAAGAAGGGAAATATCATACCCTGTATGTTTGTTGAAATTTCATTTAATTTTCTAATTGATATATTTCTTTTCCCAGGCTCTTAAGTAGAGTCTTTCTCTTGTTCAAGAAACACTGGTTTCTTTTTTTATAACAAAAGAAAAGAGTAAGAGGAAATGAAAGGAAAAGGGAAAAGAGAAAAGGTAAAGAAAAGAAAAGGTAAAGAAGATTATAGGTGATACTTTACTATGTTGGGAAGAGTAATAAGATCCATACAGCCAATACTAAGAGATGCCTTCATGGAAGGAAAACACTCCTGGATTGAACTCAAGGAAAGCAATTATGTCTTTAAGAGACTCCCTTTTGGGGTTTCAGTACTTCATATACTGTCTACAACCACATAGAATGTGACTTCTTGATTTAATGGGATAATCACCACAAGAATATGTGAATGATTTGTTGGGGAAAAATCTCAGTCTGTATTCTCCAATGGAAGCATGGTTTGTAATCATTCTGGTGATTCATGTGCACATAGAGTTAGAGTGGCCAACATATTTTAGCCAAGCACCACCTTTAGAGTAGATTTGTGTTATGATCACAAGACCTTAGAGTGGGTCAACCAAAGAAATCTTATATTAGGGTTAATACAAGAGAACTCAATAGAGAACTTTGTACAAGATGGTCTACTTTATATACTAATTACTCATGGTCCATGTTCTACTGCTTTAGCCTACCCTAAGTGACCATGTGTAAGCCTTAAGGCCAATATATGTTTAAACACATTGTTATGATGTCATCATTTCAGAACCTTCTACTTTCTTCTATTATATCACATGAGCATGTGATGATATGACTATAACAGTGTTGTAGTGTGACAGTTTGTGACAGTGACTTGTGACATCATGCTAAACCCTAACCCCAAGTTCAAAACTAGAAAATAAATTGAAAATGAAAAATGAAAGAGAAAAATAAAATAAAACAAAGTCCACTTTTCACAATTCTGACAATTTGCCACTTTTGTAAGATTGTGTTGCATTTTTATTTTCTACTAAACTCTCATGAATATTTGCTAGAAAAGACTGGGATAGCCTTGAGGTACTTAGACTCTTTGTCAATCAATAAATGAGAAGGCCATTTATTATTACTAAGGCAATCCCAGAATGAAATCATGTTATTGGAGTTCTTATTGAAGAAGACTCTAAGATCATTAGATATGGTGATAGAGTTCAATTGATATGGATGGATAGATATGTCAAAAATATGTCATGCAGCTGGAATGGGATCTATGACAATAATGATATAATCAATGTCTTGCAACTGAATTGTCTGGTTAATTCCACATCTAATAGCAAAGAGTTCTACTTTAGTGGATGTTATATTCATTGTGTGATGAATATTTTTTGCAATATTTTGTTTTCTGTGAATATGCAAGATTGAAGATGCAACATTATTCTTAATATTAGCATTAGAAATAATTAGAATAGTATTCATATTAAGGAGTGAATTCTCATAGATTCTGTCAAGCTTGTTATAATGAGCAATTTTTGCATCAGCATCTTTTTAGTTTACTGTATGAAAAGACTTTATTCAAATGATTGTTAGTGTTCACTATTGAACTCTTGATTTTTAATCACTATTTGTTCATAAGGTGAGCCATAAACATGTGATAGAGCTTGGTCTTCTTGGAATGATGTACATTCAAAAGGAAATTAAGTATATGTTGTTAAGATAGAGATGCTATTTGGAGATAGTGCTAACCACTGATTTTGTCAAGATGTAAATGTATTGGAATGAGACTAGCTATGGCCTCAATTCCCTATGATGATGAAGTAAAAAAAGCTTCTGTGATCTATAGTGCTGCATTTTGCTACATTTTCTTCAATTGTTTGAGAGGCTGATAAAGTGGTGCTCCTTTGAAATACCACAATTGAAATCTGTACAAAGTGATAGAGAAGACACAGGTTCTGTACAAAAGACATTTGTGTGTTGACAACAATCCTCTTGTAGAATTACCCAACATCTTCATGTCTTTGATAGTAGAAAAGGCTTTGTTGATATAATAACAAGTGTGTTGACAAAACAAGAGTTTCTTGTTGAAAAAAAAGCCTCAATATCTTCATGTGTCTTGAGATTAAAGTATAGGGCCTCCTAAAGATCCAGAGTCCAAGAGAGGAGGTTTAATGTTCTTTGTTACAACTCAAAGACTTTAGAGTGGGTTAATAAGAAGAACTATGTATTATGTTAACATAAGAGAACTCAATATGGTTCTAAGTATGAACTAGTCTATCTTATATACTACAGACCATGGTTTGTGTACACACTACCCTATCCTATCCTAAAGTATATGTATTTTCCACAAGGTTAACATACTGTTGCCATATTATATAACATTCTTTGTTCTAGATTCTTCTATGCCTTTCTCTATATCATGTGATCATGTGACTGTGACTGTGACATGTGACATCACACTAACCCCTAACCCCAAGTTTGAAAACAAAAGTAAAGGGAAAAGAAATTAGAAATGAGAAAGAAATTGAAAATAATTAGAGTTTACCATCTTCAACTCTAATATTCTTGGTTGATTATGAGAAGTGAAATACTTCTGATTTGTTGCATTATATACCCAGTCTGAACTAATTGAAGAGAGAAGAAATAATACTATAACTACAAAAAAGGTTTGCATTAGATTTTTCATAACTTTTCTTCTGAGAAATGAAAATTCCATTATCAATGAATAAGAGAATAAAAACAGGAATGGGAGATAAAAGATTAAAAAATCTTTTTTCAAAGATATGAAAAATAAGAGTGATGTAAAGAGCAGATAAAATTTGAGAAAGTGTAGATTCCTATTCCATACCTACATTAGTTTTGAGAAAGGAGAAATGAAATTGTTCTACATGTATCAAGTCTGTCTATTAACTAAATAGCTCAAAGAAAACTTGGCAATTCTTGGATTGAATTCTATTTTGTCAAGGATCTTCAGAAGTAATTGATAGTTAAGTGAAGAGAAAAACTAAGCGATATTGAAAGCTAAAGTACTTATGTGTAAGCCCTTTATCTATTCCATACATATAAGACGAATAAGGAATGTTTCTGTGTCTGTTGTTGAGCATTGTTTAATACCTTCTAATTGATTCAGGTAAATGAAGCTTGAGACAATGGATTGAATTTGAAGTCTATCACTAATAACTTTCTCTATAAGTTTTCCTAGTGTATTTAGGAGAATGATGGGTCAAAATGTTTTAGGAGTGTTATATGATGGTTTATTGGGCTTTGAAATGATAATTGTTATTGACTTTTTGAAATATGATGACTAAAACCTGAGATTGATGTATGAATTTGTTATATTGATGAAGTCCATAACATACTTTATTTTATTCACTAATGCTTTGAGAAGTTTCTAGAAGATATGGTCAAGCCCTGGAGTGGATAACCTGCTATATTTACTAATGGCATTTGTAAATTTTGCTTTAGAGAATGACAGCCAATCAGCTTTTAGACTCAGAGAGATTTTGTCAAGTAGTTGGAAATTGATAGGTTTATCTTGAGCTGAATTAAATAATTGATAAAGAGCTTGCCACAAATTGTCCAACTTATTGTATGGACACATTGAACTTAATAGTTTCTGTAGTGGACAATTTGTGTTTTCTAACCCAATTCATGAGATCCCAAGGTCTCTTGTTTGTTGATGTGATCTCCTGAATTTTGTTATTGAAAAATATTTTTTTTGCCTTCTTGACCAACTTCTTGGAATTACACCAATCTGATATTGATTTGGATGTTCAATATACAGTTAAGTCTTTGTAACACTTCTTGTTCCACCATACTTTAGAATGTTTAGTAATATCAACTCATCTCAAATATTTACTATGCCAATATATCCTATCCTACCCCTGAATTCATTCACAAACTCTTTTCCTTCTTTACTATTCTTGATAATAGTTTTCTTTGATAATAATGTTAATAGATAAGAGAGCATAATCAGATATACTACATAAGTCAGGTAAATTTATATACTTGTTAAACTCTTCTGCATTAGCACAAAGAAACATGGGATCTAACACTGAATTTGAATCTTGAGAGTTATCAGTATATCAAGTAGAGACTTGAATGATAGGCATCAATAATTCTAAATTAAAAAAGTCAGCAATTTCTCTAAGAGTATCTGCATATGTTGAATGATGTGAATACAATGGGTTCTAATCATTATCTCTGATATTGAAGTCACCTGTTATAATTAGAATGTTGTTCAAGTTTATTTATATATTCTTTAGATATTTCAAGACAGACTGTTGGTCATCTGAATAAACATTAATGACAAAACACATAGTGCTATGGTTGAAGGAATCTTTATGATTATTAATGTTCTTCCTGAGCAAAAAATATAGCTGAATTAATGTGATGTTAATGTAAGTGAAAACTTTTGGATATTTGTTGTCATCAATCACTTATCTTGTGAACATGATCTATGAGGGATGATTAGAAACTCCTATAATGTCTTTATCTTCTTTAAATGTTGAACTCAGGATAGTGCAAATAATTGACCAAGGAGATTTTTGGATAAATAAAATATTGAAATTTTTATTGTTTTCTAGGATAATATTGATGAGAAGATAATTCTTGTGAATGTTTTGTGAGAATATTTTTAAGGTTTTCAGATTCATTGTTGAGTTCCACCCACAGTTGAGTGAATTGAATTGGCCCTAATTTCTTGGAGCTTTTAATACTTCTTTATATACTACTCTTTATTGAACTAGTGTTTCCAAAAATAACAAGTGTTACTACCTGCTTAGTGTTTGCCCTTACAGTTAATACACTTGAAAGAGTAAGTACATGGTCTGCTTTTCTTAATGTTATGGGATGCTGGAACACTAACAATTTTTATTTTTCTTTTCTTTTATTTTTCTGATTTTATATTGATTTTCTTTTTCTTTTGGACGATGAAGAAGGCATGTGACACTGCAGTCACATGACATGTCACATGATGTGATGTCATAGGCCTAGAACATAGTAGAAGGATCTGAAAGATGACATCAGGGCACATGTATACCACATAGTGGCCTTGAGTAAGAAATAAGGCAGACATGAGAATGTAGCACAGACCATATGTACTCTGTATATATAGGACTCTAATTTAGCAGAGACTCCTTGTCAAGTTCTCTTGTGAACTTTCCACTTGATATCCAATTTAAGAGATTTACCACTTGTATAATCATTTGTCTTTGTGACAAGTGGTTGCCACAACACTTAATCTCTAATCTAGGGAGGTTTGTTTTGAAGTTTATCTTGCAGCATCATGCTATTTCTCTATAATGTTTGATTTTGTGAAAGCTATTACACTTGACACATCTAGAACCATGTGAATGACATGCAAATTTTGTGTGTCCCCATTTCTAGCAATTCTTACATTGAGAAATATCTAGATTCATATTTGTACTATGAATAGTAGCAATATAACAGCCTACATTGAAGCTTCTGTTAATAAGACCTTTTGCTTTAGTACTGCTTTGTAAACCCCAAATGTTTACCCAAATAACAGCTATGTCTGATTTGGGGGATGCCTTGATGATGTGAGAGCAAGATGCTAAAACAATGTTATTGAAAAAATATATATTCTTAATTACCTCTATTACTTCTGAGGTAATAAGGACATTGGTGTTCTCCAAAATATATAGAACTCCCAATATTTTGAAATAGGATTTAGAATATGGGAGTCAGTGGCATGGCATGTTTTCTAAATCCACATTGTCCACTCTCTTGATGTATTTCCTAATTATGCTTAGATCAGAAGTGGCAGCTGCTTTGTTGGTCATAATAACAACTCCTTTATTATTGGAGCAGATGAAGTCAGCCAATATTTCAGACTTCATACCTTTCAAAAGCCTGTTTATGTTTGAAATGTGTGTACTTTCTTGCAATATAATTGCTTCTGAGTTATTTGCATTCATTGGTATGATCACCTGTTTCCTAGAAGAGCTCTTAATGGTCATTTTGAATTTTGACTTATCACTCTTTTCTTAATCATTAACTATGTCATGAATTTCTATGATCTTCTTAGAAGACAATTTAAGAAATGTGTTCTTGATTTTTATGATGTTGTCTATATTGCTTTTGGAGACTTGAGTGTAGAATCTGTTAGAACTGTTTAATGATTATGTCTTCTTATAAAACTTAGATTTGGCCAAAATAGATTTTCTCAGTTTGGAAGGGATAGAAGGGGGAATTCTGGAAAATTCTACTTGTTTGTCATTAGTCTTCTTTGGTATTGGTGTGATTATCTTATTGAATTGGGACAAGACATATTGTTTAAGGATCTTGTTCTCATCTTTAGCAATTATTTTGTCCCATTCAGACTTGTAAATGGCACTGATGAAGTCTCATGCTGCAAAGCTGAAGTCTACAATTTGTAGTATGTTAATAGCCAATTTGTTGCTGAGAGATCACTGTTTGATAAACATAGCCAACCTGTAGAGAGAACATATGATGTTTTTGGCATTTTCAGCCGGAAATTTGTTAATGCTATATAATGAAACATGTACAAAGTTACTATCCCAGAGTTGGGGGTCATCTGGTTGATTGAACAGGTAAGTAATAGCCAAGAATTCCAAACTTGGGAAGGTTGTATATAGTTGATGTCATTGCTATGTAGTATTTGAATGTATTCTCCTGCAGGTTCTATAGGAGCAGACTCCAAAGATGCATAAGACAGGGAAAAGTCTTGCAAATCTCCATTCTTGACTTATTCAGCCCAAGATTCCTTTGCTAACTAGGCTTGTAAGCACTCCACATAATCTATTGAGAAAGCAGTAGAAAACATCAACATATCTCTTTAGCTGGTATTTCTGGGTGATATAGAGCATTCTCTGGGTGAATTGTCTTTGACATTCATTGGGTAATGTTTAGAAGATGTTTGGGTATTTGCTTAAGATTTAATAGTAGAAAGATTCAATATATTCACTCATTCTCTTTTGGGCACTACTATACAAGATGGTGGTATAAGAGAAAGAAGTGATGACTGGTTTCTTATTTATACATGTACTTTGAGTATTTTATTACATAGGAAATGAAAACTTGAAATACTAAAGTTATTACTGAAGTATTCTAAGTCTAGCTGTCTCTGAAGAATTTATCTTATCCTTTTATCTCATAATATAAAGCCACTCAATGATAATCTTGTATTTATCCACCATTGAGAATAAGTTTGGAAAGATTCCTGGATAAATAGCCTAATTATTGAATAAATATTCTACTTATTCATCTTTGTGGCTGTAATCAACACAAAATAGCTTATTACTTATATAAATGTGTACAGAATCTGTAAGAAAACCAACATTTTAATTTATCTAGTCTATTATTTATATATCTACAGTCTTAGTCTACTTTATATACCTCTAGTAGTTAGTCTGTATACATCTAACCTATTCTATAGCTATGACTAAATCCTCCTAGTAGTTTCTATAATGTTCTGTCAAGTCACATGATGATGTGACTGTGACTGTGAATCATATGTAATATATGTTATCATTTGTAATATTTGTAATTTATGACTATCATATATAATGTCATGTCATGTACTCTTAGTTAAGTCTAAAGAAAATAAGAGAACTAAAATATAGAGAAATTGGAAAAATAATAAGAGGTCAGAAATATCCACTCTGAATATTACAAACTTCATTTAGCTTGTATTTTCACAACCATTAACCTTTTTTCTATTTGTCTACTATCAGCAGATGGTGTTATCTATGGGTTGGGACATATATAGCTAGAATGTAATGTGATACAAATGAAATTAAGATGGTGAAGAGAAGGTGAAAGGAGTGTTGGATTAGCTGACTCCAAAAGAGATTAAGAATGTACAAAAGCTTTTAGAATTAGCCAACTACTATCAATGATTCATTAAAGATTTTGCATTTATAGCTAGACCATTACATGATTTGGTGAAAAAGGATCAGAAGTAGAATTGGATGAAGAAACAAGAGAAAGCATTTAAGGAGTTGAAGGAGAGGTTTACAAAAGAACTGGTATTAGCAGCACCAGACTTAGATAAAAATGAGGATAGAAGTGGATGTATCAAATTATGCAACAGAAGGAGTTTTATTCATAGAGTGTGAAGATGTATAATGGATACTAGTAGCATACCAATCAAAAATCTCTCAATGAGATGGAAAGGAACTATAAAATCCATAATAAAGATATATTAGTGGCAGTTAGAGGATTAGAAAATTGGAGACATCTGTTAGAGGACCCAAAATTCAAGTTTGAAGTCTGGATAGACTACAAGAACTTAGACTGATAAGAAAGGAACGAATTTGTAGTTCAGTAGAAGTAGTAATAGAAGAACTTGAAGTAGATATAATAGAAAAAATAAAAATAGCTAGACAAGGAGGTAGTTAAAGTAGTAGAAGAGATGAAGAAAGCAGATGTCAAAGTATTGAGAGGTAACAAATACCAGGTAGAAGAAAAGTTGGTAATTGAAGAAAGAAAAGATTTATGTGCCAAAAGATGAGAAGTTAAGAATACAGATAATCCAGTTACATCATGATGTACTGATAGCTGGACATAGAGGAAGATAAAAGATGACATAGTTGGTAACAAAGAACTATTGGTGGCCAGTGACAGTGGACATGATTGAACTTGTGTTGGAAAGTGCTTATTAAACTGTTCCTAATGATATATGGTATATCTTATTGCAATAATTATTTATAGAAATACAAGTATATCAATGTAGTGACATAGTTAGTTACCTTTTAAAATTAGCCTAACATCTGCTATGACAGATAACAGCCCCCATCAGATATGAGTTTTGATCATGTGATAGAAACAGCTTGTGCACAAACCATTACTATTTTATATATATCTTTATGTCTGAGAATTAGATCTTAGACTTAACAACATCAATTATTATCAATTATTATCCCTTATAATCATTGATATCTGTATTGATCTTAATCATCATTGATATTATTATCGAACTTCTAAATTACTTCTAAATCTTTGAGAGTATACACAAGATTCAGATATTACAAATAAGTAAGTAGATCATTTTGTAATATTAATAGAGTTCCAAGTATCTACCTTATATACATTATGCTAATGGTCCATACTACACTAAACTTAGCCTATCCTAAAGAGCATGTGTTATCCATAAGGTTAACATATGGTAAACATATTATATAATATTATTGTTCTAGAATCTTTTATATCATTTTGTGTGATGCATGATTATGTAACTGTGACTATGACATGTAGATGTGTCAGAATCAAAGATGGTGGACTTATTCCTTTTCATTTCTCTTCTCTTATTTAAATTCTTTCTTATTTTTTACTTTGACTCTTCTATTTCCTTTTTTCTCTTTTTCTTATTTGGAACTTAGTAAAGAAGGAACAAGGTGATATCACAGATTAGTCACATATGTCATGGTCATGGTCACAATGACATGTGACACATTAGAAGGGTGATGTTGTGGCTACCACTTATCAAAATAATAAATAACAATACAAGCGGTAAAATCTCAAAGTAAGATTATCAAGTGGGAATTCACAAGAGAACTCGACAAGAAGCCTCTTCTTAATTAAGGTCCTATTTATACAAATGGTTCATGGTCCATGCTACTAATAATTAAACCTGCCCTATAGTCCATGCT
>Ga0157364_1009388_pt1 | contig 10123 bp, 5 predicted proteins | sample AttsexASBM2_FD_111476 | JGI IMG/M metagenome (GOLD analysis project Ga0157364, IMG submission 111476) | Fungus gardens microbial communities from leaf cutter ant in Ribeirão Preto, State of São Paulo, Brazil - Atta sexdens ASBM2 | ecosystem: Host-associated > Fungi > Mycelium > Unclassified ... | reverse complement strand
GTATATAGTACATATATGTATGTATACACATATATATTATAGGAAAAATATAATTTTAATATTTATTATATTTTATATATTTATATATTTTTACTTCTAGGTGAAGTTATTCAACATAATACTAATCTGTCTTTTTCTCTATCTGTATCATTAGCTTCTAATCCATAGTTTGTATTTATCCCAAGCATAAATGATCATCGTGTTATGTAATCGGCTACCGATGATAATGGGAGTGCTTTATATGCGATTACCAGGTATCACGTTGATTCTTTCTCGACACCGCTCCCTAAGTTATTAACAGTCGCTGCCAGCGAATTCAATTCGATATTGTATATATACACATCTACGTCTTATATGAATCTATATGAAAAGATAAATTTGTTTATAATTTATTTATGTATTTTTATGTTTATAGTAAAACAAATTACGTAACAATATATTAAAATATTTATACATGAACTGTAACAAATTGTTGTAATTCTTTTTTTCATTTTTTCATATGTTAGTTAATAAAGTAAAAATAATGATACTTTCATAAAAATAATATTTTGTTAGTAAGTTTTTATATCTTTTAGAATTATCTATTTTATTCTTTTAAATAAAGTAAAAATAATAGCGAATTACATTTCAAAAATATAAGTAGACAATGAAGTAGAAACTGAAATAGAAACCTTTAAAGTTAATTTTAGATTGATGAGCTGGTTGTTCTATCTTCTTCAAATAAACTACGTAGTAACTTACCTATTACATAAACAAAAGAGTAAAAGAGATAGAATGGAAGAGAATATGAGAGTAAGATACAGATAAGTGAGTTCGAAGTATATTATTTATAGAATAATGGTGGAACAATCTAGTCTAAATCAATTTATTTAAATGAAGAATTAATTTTGAAGTTTTCATTTGTCAACTTAATGTCGAAACAGAACTATAAATTATAATTTATGTAGAATTTTTATCAAATTTATCATATAAACATATTAGTTTAGCATTTATAAATAGTCGAAAAAAAAATAATTTTTAGACATCATGTGTATTATTGTTAACGTAATTACATGTTATAAAAGTTAATAAAGACTGTATCTATCGAAGATGAAATTTAAAAAATATATTAATTAGATATACATTAATCTGTTTCTCTATTGAGTTCGATATCAGTATTTGCAATTATTTGTATTATTTATTATTAAATATTTGTATTATTTATGTTGTACTGGATGCTATAATAATAAAAATATCGTGCTTTAAATAATTAGAATTATGTATTATTTTCTGATTTTGGAAATGTTAAATACTGAGAATAAGAACCAAGAAATAAAAAAAATATTTATTTTAAACTTTAATTCAACATTAAGGTATTATTTTAAATAAAAAATGTGAGCAATAAAAACAAACAATTTTTTATAAATAAAACTTTTGCAGAACATAAATTTATTAATAAACAAATTTTTTAAGTTAATTTTAAATAAATCCTGCAAGATTTTAATTTGTAGCTGTATTATGAAAATATTAGGGTTGGCGATTATTCGAATATTCGAATAGCCAAGATAGAAATACATTGATCCGAGATAAATATCCGATTGAAGCAAAAATCTGTATCGTTCGAGTCTAAATTTCAGATTTCAGATCTGAATTTCGGATTTTAAATCCGATCTGAATATGGATTTTGAATCCGAACCTGAATCTCTCGACACCTTTTTCTATATATATATCAATAATTAGTGAATTTATTCGCTTTTGTAATTTTCACTTTATTTCAAAATATATAATCGACCTGAATCGATTCTGATATCCACGATCTTGATTCGTGAAACATTTTATTCAAATATTCAAGATCCTGATACTCTGATATCTAATATAGATCCGGATATCTAATATAGAATGAAATCGTCAACTCTAAAAAATATAGTTAAAAATAATAAGATAAATAATGGTAAACAATTAAATTTTGACAGAAAAAAATTTAATTAAATTTAATTCTAAGTTTGTAATCAATAGATAAAGATGATGATTGGAATACTATTAACTTAAATAATATTTGCAAAAAACTCATTTGTATAAAAAAATGTGAGCATTGTTTAATATATACGTCATTGTTGATACATCAGATACTGCAATTTTAACATTCAAAAGAATGATTGGTTCAATAACTTTTTCTTGTTTTAATAATAAATATTATCTTATATCGTACGGATAAATGTCTGCATTGTTGATATACTTGACACACCACAAACAATACACATTGCACACACTATTGCTTCGAGATAAAATAATATTTTGAGCGGGATTCATTCTTTCACGTGACACATTTTTTCCTAATTTTTAGAAATGACACTAATAATTTAAAAAATGACCCTAATTCCTAATATATATAACTAATCTCATCGTAACATTCATCCATTAAATTCTTTAAAATAAGTGAAAATCCGGCATTTATATGAATTGACTTTGAAATGACTTCCGAAATTGTTTTTGTTGTCCTTACCTTGCTGCATGCCTGTATGAGAACAATATATGGCATATTAGGGGAATCCAAAAGTCTGTTTTACCGATTAAACGCAATAATTTTTGTACAATAATTACTTTTGTCTTCTTTCTTGAAATTCTAAAATCCTTTTCTAGGATTAAAGTAAGCATTGATACGTCTGTAAAGTGAAGTTTATGTTGAAATTGAAAAATACTATTTAAATTGAGATCTTTTTTTCACCATTTCTGAGTCCAATACAGCGTTAGAGTTGTCAATATCATAACATTTGCTTGATAAGAGCTTTGCAATTGTATTTATGAAATTGCGTATTTATGAAATTCCAGATTAGTAGTTTTCACATGAAAAAAAATAACGTGAAGTTCTTAGACTTAGACGTCTATTTAAAATATTGTCCTTTGAAAATTTATGTATATGTGGGCGCGCGATATTAATGGTCGATGTGTCGCATTTTATTGCTAAAACAGCGATCTCGAAGTTTGAACTTTACTTTAGGATTCTCTTAATGCTTTGAAATCCAGCGTCGCATTATAGTGTATCAATTCTATTTGTCAATATATATCTTTTTCTATATTTTCTCATATAATTCTTTCTCGTCACTTACCTCTAAATTTCCTTTAACAGACCTATATATCAATATTATAGAAATTATCAATTTGTTACTATATTTAGAACATATGAGAGATATAATTAGAGGAGAATGGGAGAATTGCAGACGCGAGGTAAATGCGGATGACATAATATTGTACTGTATTAGAGTAGTGAGTACCTCTCATTTTTCATATCTAATGATAATCTGATACATGTATGCTTAGTACCGTATTATAATACATGGCTGTATTGTAATACATGACATAAAATGTACGCGCTATTTAAGATAAATACCATTATAATACTCAAAGGAAAAGTTAAATAGAGCCAGTGATTATTTATTAATTATAAAAGTCTTTATTCAAAAGACATTGACATTTAAATAACAATGTTAATAATAATATACTATTAATATAAACTATAATTTTAAATAAAAAGACAAAACTGATCTCGTTTGGCAGCGGATAATTCTAGACGGTAAAAGGTTTGTTTTTTATTTAAAATTGTAGTTTATATTGATAATACATGAATGTTAATTATTCTAGTTTAAAAGATAAATATTTAAAGTATCCTTTGAATAAAAAAAAGAATTTTTATTAATTGATAAATTATTGGCAATTTTATTTAACTTTTCTCTGAGGTATCCGCAATTTCCTTCAATCTCCCCTGTAGATGTACTGAGTATATTCTTCAGCCGTAATCCACAAGATCTATAAATCTTTTGTGGATCGAATGGATTGTAAGAGTCAATTGTAGATAGATTGATGAATGTAAATAAAAATCGTAATAGCCTACGTCAAATAAATATAATTGAAATCAGAATGATTAATTTTATGATTTGAAAAATGTGTAGAATAAAATATCTTATATTTTAATATTTTTTTCCATTTATTTAAAAAGAAATATATTCAATTATATTTTTTCCATCTTCGATTTTAACAAATTTTGAACATTTTGTAGTATAAAGATAAGATACCGCCATATCTTCTATTTTTAAAATAAATATTTAATTCAATTTCACTTTAAGAAGAATTATCTTCTTAAAATAAAATTTACATTTCCTTAAACGAAAAAAATATATGAGAAAAATATTGTACACAAAAATTTTGTAATTTATCTAAATAATTTTTATTCTTCTCATCATAATTCAACATATTTTAAAGTAATGCATTCAGATTAAAAAAAGAATGATCATGCACGCATGCGAGAGATTACTCATTGAAAATGGAAAATGATTTCCAATTTCTGATATTTATGCTATTTCAACGTGATTTCACAGTGACTTTATTTGTTTTCCAAAAGAAATTCGAGATGTGCGATCAAAAACACGTTTTTTTCAATATTTTTTTTTTGTTTGATTATAGACAGATAATTTCTTAATTTCAATGATGAATGCTTGATTACTTTTCGTTGACTGATTTCTTCGCTGATTTTAGAGGTGAGTAGCCCCTCGTATGTGTGTGTATTTCAAAATTCATTTTTCTTGCAACCTTTAAAACTTTTAAAAATTTAAATAAAAATTATTTAAAATGCCAAAGAATGTTGCATACATCTTATGTTGGAAATCTATCTATCTTCCGTTGGAATTCATTCCAATTTTAAAGTTATAAACTTAATATACAAAAAAATATAGGTAACAAGAAATAATAAATTTCAACCTATCAGAAACCGTTTATCAGATATACGGTTTCTACTAGGTTGAAATCTGTTTTCCCTATAGTTCCTATAGTAGTGTGCTTTTCAAACATAATAATTCATGAAATGCCGATCAACAATCTCAAAGCGTAAAGCTCTGCAGCAACTATAGTTTAGTTTACAGAGAAGGTCGGAAATTGATAATTTTTAGAATTTTAATGCGAAAATTATCGTGTCTGCAACTCTCTATGAATTTTAACAAGTCCCCAAAAGTCCTCGTTACGTGACTGTAATTTGAGTCTTACTTTAGACTTTCTTAATTACTCATCCACAGAGTTGATTACATCAAATTCCATGATTACATCTCGTAATTCCACCAAATGATTAAGAAACATAATCAATTTTTAATTATAATTATAGTTTTATTACCTGCATTTTACATTCTATTCAAAAGATAGATTTTGTATTATTTTGATATTGCATGCTCTAAGTATTATAAAATATTAATAATATAACCACAGATATCCGCTCATTAAACTAATATTACATCAATAATATTACATCAATGTTATAAATTCTCATTCAATAACATAAATATAATGTAACACATGTTGTATGTAATAGTTACATTGTTGAATAAAAAATTATAACATTATAATATAATGTTACTGATAGTTTACTCAGTGAATAATATTCGTGTTTCCGTTTCACATGTACAATAATACTCTCAAATAGGTTCTATATTTTCTATTTTGTATATATATAACATAGTAATATATAACATAGACTATAAATAATTTATACATGTTCCGAAATTATGAGTTTACTTTCATTCTTACAAATGCAGACTCTACTTGAAGTATTCGTTTAATTGCTAAAATCTCATCTCTATCTCTTCTAAATATATCCTATGAGATGGAGTCAAATGTTCTGCAATTATCTTAGAAAAAATTATGTTTCCTGATTATTAGATTTGGTCACAATCACGAAGTACAATCACGAAGTACAATTGGATTTTGCGTAATCAGTTTTATAGATAAGTAATTAGAAGAGTCTGAATAAGATTTGAAATATAACTACGTGGTACTCTTGGACAAAGCATATAAAAAAACTTATATAAAGATACAACGAATACACAGGACACCACACACACAATCCTAGAAATATTTCCAAAAAAAAATTAAATCAATACTACAATCTTTTTTTCAACAAGACTATATACCAACTGAATCATTTACTTACAGTAAATAAACATTTGTTCAATTAAAAAAATTATACTTAATTTAAATATCTTTTTTTTAAATCGAATAAATATTTTCTGTAAGCAAATGATCCCATTAGTACTATCTAAATAAATATTTATTCAAATTTCATAAATTTCGTAAATTTCGTAAATTTTTTTTCAGTGCACTAATTGGCTAATTTAAAATAATATAATCTTATTGATGAAGCAGTGAAAATTATTAGGAACAGACCGATGTGAACGATGTGTGCAATTGAACTGTATGCAAGTACACCACTCTCATCAAAATGCAGTAATTATAAAGTATCTATTATTCAATCTTAACATATTATTTTATCTTAAATGTAAATACAATATAATAAAGACGGATATTATTCAATTATTCAATTTTAATGTATTATTTTATCTTAAATACAGATACAACTCTGGTGGAAAAATTTCGCTGAAATTTCGTTGAAACTTCATTGAAATTGTACTGAAATTGTTTTGAAACATTTTTCAGTGAAATTTCAATAAAATTTTAATGAAATTAATTGATCCAGTTTTATTGCTAAAATAAGTATTACTGATTTCATATTATCATACAGAGGACATATAATAAAATTATAATAAAAAGAATATTTTTCTTGAATTCGGTAAATAATTTTATGATATTTTCAAGTGATCATCCATCCTAAGTTATATTTCAACATAGCATGCTTGATCTTCTCTGCGATTGAACGAGAATTCCTTCAATTATTCATTATAATGTTAACAGACATAATTGTGTCACATATCTGATCAAACATATTGTGAAAAAGATGAAATACGTATAGAAAAAAATAATTAATGTTAAATATAATATAATAAAACATACTTAGTATCATACTGTCTTCTCACACATATTAAAACTGTTTATATAAAACATTAAATATAGAAAAATTAATTTTCGTATATTCGTAATAATTTTGCAATACTTTTAGTTAAAGAATGTTCAATATATTTTTAAAGAAATATCATAAAATTTCTGAAAAAATTTTCAGATAAATTTACGGAGAAATTTTAATGCAATTTCAGCGATTTTTCGGTATATAATATATATATATATTTTTTTATTAAATTATTTTTAGCAAAATTTAAATCAAATTTTGGAAAAATTTCAACAAATTTCAGTAAAATTTTCAGAACAAGTTCAGTTTAGATTCAATAATTTTTCAGGCTAGGCTAATACTGATTTTTAAAAATTAATAACTTGTTAATTATTGCGAAAACTGAAAAATTGAAGACTTTTTAATTTAATTTACTCCGTTCTATCTGCATATAAAAATAGTTCCAAATATTCTGCGACACTTTGTATATACATATAATTTCACCTCTATTTCATAATTATATGAAATGTGTTGCTTTTGGATATAAAATTTAAAAAATGTATATGTTTTATTATGTTTTATTATCTTTCAAATGTTATCCGTGCTTGTATTAAATTACCTTGTATATTTTATTTTCTAGAAATGAAGTTTCTAGTTGTTTCTAGTCGTTTTTTATTTTTCTGTACATAAATATTCAAAACTTTTATTTCTTTATTTGATATTATTTAAAATAATATTATTAAAAATAACATTATTTTTTTAAAAAAATAATTGCAAACAAAGAAAGATATAAGCAAACCTGCTGCTTTATTGATTTGCTATCGAATGTATGTGCACTTTCCTTATTTACTTGCAATTTAAATATTGTGAAGCAAAATTATTATTATTTTATATTTAACAACCTAATTGCGCATAACCGTTGATATTATGATTTCGCTAAATCTTCGAAGCAACGAATTGATTTCGCATTGTAGCGATTGCTCTAGAATAAAAAAATATTAGGAAGAGAGACACAGGGGAAGGAGGAGATGGACTAATGATTTTCTTAAAAAATAAGTTCATATATAATTCTAAACAAGGGAGCGGGGTTTTGAAGGGACGCACATTTTTAAGCTAGCCGAACAATGCAATAAAATTGTATGAGTCGAGCGACGTCGGGCAGACTGCGTTTGAACGACGAGATACTCTCTGGTAAAGCTATGTTCACAAAGTTACATTACACGTTTCTAGGAAAACACTATGATTCTATTGAATCAGTATATTCTTCAATTTCACAGAAACATTTGCTTATTGAAGTTATATCATGTCCTCCTTGCATATATGATGGCTCTCTTAATCAGAGATGTTGCTTCTTCAATGGCCTTTCTCCTTTTGTATTGCAAGAATCTTTCGGCTTAGCTAAACGCATTTATCTATCCATTCTACTTTATATAAGCACACGGAAGAATAAAACGGATTTATGCTTAGAAATAAATACCAATCGACACTAGATTTTCTTAACAATATTAGACCTTCATTGATTAATATTATTCTTCAACAAGGTTACTAATATTAAGAAACGCCTTAATAACCATAATTATAATAAGAAGTTGGAGAAATAAGAGATAGCGTTAATTCTTTTTTTAATATATTCAAATAAAATGAGAAGTTTTGTATGTATGTCGTACTCAATGTGATAGAAAAAGTACTCAATCAAAAAATTGTTTTCTTGCATATTTGCTTGCTTATTGTACATATATCGCAAATGCGCTAAAAGATTGTGTGTTATTTCATATTTGCTTAATTCTATCACCGTAGAAACATTTTCGTAATTCGTCATTATCAGTTTTATATATTTGTTATAGATTCAGTATTTCAAAAAAGTCATTTTCCAAAAAAAGTTATAAAAAAATTTATTTTTGAATTGTCATGAAATTGATGAAAATGTATATAAAATTATAATAACAATATAATTATATTATTCTTGAAGTTTCCACAGGTGCTTTCTATATAAAGATTATGCGTTTGGATTATGGGTTTCCTCCGTGTCCAGATCCATGATCAGGCTGCTCCTCGCCCTGATGAAGTGGATTGTAAGGTTCACGAAATGTTGGCATTCCAAGAGTGGATCTGGACACGGAGTGTCTAATCTTTAAATATAATTATATAATTCGACGTGTTGTTATAGGATGATGCTTTCCAATTGCTTAACATATCTTAATACAAATATGTACAGTGGATCACAGAAAGGTTGCAACACTTTTTTTATGCGTTTCGAGACTCAGCCTGACTCAGCCTTTGCTTATAGAGTGATTGTGATGAATGTAAATAAGAGCTAATCGCTTCAGTGAGCAGATTGCATTTCGAAACCTATCGAAAAAAGATATTGCCTTTCTGTTGACTCATTATACACAGAAATGCACAAAGTGTAGCATTGTGCACAATTCAGTTGGAACAGAATGTGTACGCTATGCGCGATTTCGAATAAGGTTCTTTTCGGATGAGGTTAGATTAAATATAGCTTTTCCGCCTGCATTGAATAAAAAAAAAAAATAACAAAAGTGCCGACCACTCAATGTCCTCCAATCTCTTTTATAGCCGCAGTAGTAACATGTAATTGTCACTGGAAAACTTAAGCTTACATATCCGACTAATAACCTTCGGACTGAGTATGGATGTATAATATTAGGCCTGTTTTTTCGAAGAGTTCTGAACTAATTCTGAACTAGTACAATAAGCTAGAGTGAAACAAACTATATTAGTTTACTTACATAATATGATTCCTCTAATTATTGTGCATATAAAAGTATTGCATATAAAAGTAAGGTAAAGATATCAAAAAGTTATTTTATTTACTTTATTTTGGCACATATTGACATGAAATATTAAATATCTCGTAAATTATTAATTTTTTGATAATCGTGCTTTAATATTTTTATGAACAAAGTAATGAAATTAATCAATTAAGAAAACTTATAGCTTATTTAAAAAATTATCCATTTGCTTACAAATTTTTTTTTAAGCAACTATGTGTTTTCTTTAACAATTGATTCATCGTTATTCTGTTCATAAAAGTATTAAGATGTAGGATTATAAAAAAATAATGGTTTATATGAGATGTAGATTTAATATTTCAATATGTGCCGGAATAAAGTATCTAGTAAACTATTGGTTTTTTATATTTTTATTTTGATATAAGATTCTGTATCAAGATTCTCAAAATCTTTGCATATATATCTTTGTATATATCTTAAACATCCTCCTTTCTCCTTCTCCTCCTCCTCCTCCTCCTCCTCCTCCTCCTCTCTCTCTCTCTCTCTCTCTCTCTCTCTCTCTCTCTCTCTC
>Ga0157364_1009387_pt1 | contig 10124 bp, 11 predicted proteins | sample AttsexASBM2_FD_111476 | JGI IMG/M metagenome (GOLD analysis project Ga0157364, IMG submission 111476) | Fungus gardens microbial communities from leaf cutter ant in Ribeirão Preto, State of São Paulo, Brazil - Atta sexdens ASBM2 | ecosystem: Host-associated > Fungi > Mycelium > Unclassified ... | reverse complement strand
GGTTGGCTTCCTCCTGCAAGGCATCATGCACAGCGGCCTGCTTTATCCACAGTTCTGGCCACTCCACCTCATAGCCCATAAACTCCAGCGTGCGCAGCAGCATCAGCGTTGAGGCCGTCCCCGCATCCCGCGTATAGCCCATGGCAGTATTGGCGCCGCTTTCTTCCACATCCTTCAGGATTTGCTCTCGGGTAATTTCTCCCGTCACCACGAAATCATTCGGTACGCCGATCGCCATAGTGGCAAACTGCAGCGTCGCCTTCACATCACCCAGCGTAATATTCACGATCATGCGTTATGCACCTTTCCGATTTCACCCAGGAAGAAATCCATCAGCTCATCGTTGTTCATGATGGAGTTACCGCAGTAGTTGGTATCCAGAACGCACTGGAAGGCCATAGAGAAGACTTCGGTCGAATCCGTACCGTTTATCGTTTTGTCGCCGTAAACGCGTCCTATGTACGTTTCGCTAAGCGAATCGCGTATCGCGCGCTCGTCTTTCGTTCCCTCGATGATGGTGTACTGCTCCTGCTCCCCCATACGCTTGCGCAGGTACTGTCGCGCCTTCTCCAGCCGGTCTGGGTTTGAGAACTCAAAGTGATGTCCTACCTCATGCCATAAAACTGACAGATCATCGCTATCGCTGAGCATTACCTCGCCCGTGGACATACGGGCAAAGGCGCGCTGACGTGCCTTGAAGTTAATGGACTTCAGGGTCTTCAGCGTGCCGTTACTCAGCCGGTAGATTTTTTTCAGCTCCTGCTGAATGGCGCCTTTACCAAACCTGGCATCAAAACTCTTTAACGCAGCCTTGCTGATTTCGATCCCATTTAGCCATTCTTCGGCCTGCTCGTCTGTAATGGCTGAATTAGCGATAAGCCCATCCACATGCCCCTGCACCGCCTGCTGAATGACAATAGCCCCGCGCTTATATTCAACATAGAAGTTATTAATCATGTCCGCGACATACGGATCGACTTTGCTGATGCGCTCAAGGATCGCCTGGGTCGAGCTTCTTTCCATTGAGCGCAGAAAACTGCTCATGGGGCTGTATCGGGCACCAAAAATCACGTCTTTCTCAGGATCGTAATCCGCCATCGCCTTAATGGCGGGTGTCCACCTCAGCGCCTCGTTAATTTGTTCCTGGCTCAACGCACCTTTGAGGATATTCGCCAACTCAAGCGCATCTTTCCGGAGATTCTCCGTTGTCTGGCGCGCCTTTTCAGAAACATGCAGACGATCGAGAACAGAGCGCCCTGCTGACGTGCTGGCGTCCATTTCATTTCGGGCATCTTCGGCCGAGAACGTGGCCGCTGCGCGCCGGAGGGAATCGCGGATAACCCGGTTATACATTTCAGCCGGCCGCGAGCCGGTTTCACCGATGAATGCGAAAATTTTCCGCATGGCGGCCAGAAAGCTCATGTTGAAAGTGCGGCCACCAACACATTTTGACCATACGGGCATAATCTGGCGCGCTATATCGGGCCGATCGTCATCGCTGGCCCCCAGGTAGGCTTTCAGCAATAACGCTGTCTGCCACACCTCGCCTTTGTTAAACCAGATGGACCAGTCCCCCTGCTTAATCAGGTTGTTGATCCCAACCACCTCTCGGAAGTCCACCCGGCCCTGCTGCGTCATGCCGCCGTCATACACTTCACCAATTTTTGTGCCAATCAGGCGTTTGCAAAGCGCCTGATATGCGCCGAGCGCGGCGTCGTTATCCGGTGTCGTGTTCATCAGCGTACGAATGGCGTCGTCCACAGACAGGCCCAGATAATATCCGTCGTTATCTTCCTCGCCTCTGGCCTTGTGGTTGAGGGCATTGAGCAGGAGGACGATGCTCGAAACGGAAGCGCATCCCTCCAGAAGTCTGGCAGCATTCTTCCGCTGCGCCTTTTCAAGCTTTGTCGCGGCGCCCGTATCCGACATAGCCTTTTCGAGTATCTGCTCCTTGTCCGGCACCGCCGTACGGGTGTTGGAATCAGATGCAAACTTCGCCCGATCCACGTCACTGGTGCGCACGCGAACCAGAACCGGGCTGTCCAGCCCGGCAATCGCATCGTCATCCAGCCCGTAATCGCCGGCGCGCGCGATTACCCAGTCGGCATAGTCATCGGCCTGTTCACTGGCATAGGCGCGCTGGATCCCCATCACTCGGCCGTTCCCGGACTCGACGACAAGGTCTGGCCCAACGATTGGCGCGCCGCTGGCGCTGGTCTCGGAGTCGGAGAGGCTTTCGGGATTGAGATCTGCCGCAATGCGGTTCACCTGCAGCTTACTCTCTAGCGATGTGCGATCGCGGGGCTGCAGCTCCTGCGGATAATCCGGGTTGATGGTGCCGTCCAGAAAATTCGACACCACCAGCTCGGACGCATCAACGATGGCATAAGCCAGGGAAACATCGTCCCCGGCCAACGTCCGCACGTTTACAGCCCGGCCCTGGCGGACCGGCAAGTCATTCATTAAAACGCTCACGTCTTCCCCTTACGCTGCCAGTCCACTCTTCGCCAGCCAGTTGGCGGCGTGCTCTTTGACCTGCTCCATGGATATCAGGCTCCCCACAAACGCATTCAGATCCTGAAGCGTGCTGATAAAGTCGGACACTGGTTGATCGATAAACTTATCGGCCAGGTAATCCGCCACCAGTGCGTTACTGGCGGGTTCCGGCTCAGGTTGTGGCTCCGGCTCCGGCTCCGGCTCAGGTTCAGGAGCAGGTGCCGGCGGCACGGGCGACGGCTCGGCGGCGTCATAGCCGAGCTTTGTCATGATGTCATCGATCTGATCGTTGATATCCAGCAGGTCCAGCCCCTTTGCAGAGGCTGCTTTTACCATCAGGTCATCCAGCTGGTCGTTAAGGTCGAGGCGTTCAAGCGCGGTCAGGGTCATGCTGTCGCTCCTGCGCGCTGAATGGCCACCAGCAGATCAGAGAGGTGCTGGGCGGCCTGGTTGGCCAGATCCTCGTTTTCATCGAATTTTCCGGCGGCATTCAGTGCGCCGATAGCGGCACGGACCTTGCCGCGCGCATCGCGAATTTCGGCCATGTCGCTGGATTTCATGCTGATCACCTGCTGCAGGTAGGCGATGGCCTGCTGCGCGGCGCTGTCTGCTTCGCTCAAGTCTGGCTCCGGGTCGCTGTTATCAAGGGGCTGTGGGTCAGGCTGCGGCTGCGGATCAAACTGGGACGTTGCGCCCGTTTTCACCTGATCAAACAGCGCTTTTATGGCATCCATAAGCGGCGTGCCGGCGGGCATCGAACCGGCCGAGACGGCGGCCATCCACCGACCGCGAGCTGCAGACAGCCCATAAGCGCTCGCCATAGGCATCCAGAGTAGGTTGCTGTCAGTTTTGGCTGCATCTTTAGAGAGGAACTGCTCAATAAATTTTTTGGGCGTCGGGCGGGTTACCGAAGCGAGATAATTGCGGATCATTGTGACCAGCTTTTCGTGATCGCTCGGCTGGACATAGATGCTCGCTGCCATAAAATCAGACGTATTCTCGACGGCTAACTTGAGGCGGGCCTTTTGATCTTTGCCCAGTCCCGGCAGCAGGTTCAGCAGATATTGCATATCCTGCGCATCAGGGCTGGTTTGCCGGACGTACTTCTGTACCTGGTCAATGCTGAGGCCCAGCGCGTCCGCCAGCTGCTGCCCCTGAGCGCTTACCGACCGCATATGAGGCTTTTGGCCGAAGTCGATCGCATTTTTAAGTGCAGAAATATTGCCGGCCCCGAGACCGTCATCTTTGGAGGCATAGTCAGCGAATGCCTGCAGATCATCAGCGGTCAGGTTCAGGGCTTCTGCCCAACTGGACACGGACTCTTCAGAATGCTGAGACAAGGCGGCCAGCTGCTGTACAGCCCGGGCGAAAGGGGTTAACTCTTCATCCGCGGCTGCCGGCTCGGGCTGCGGATCCTGTTCCGGCTCAGGAACTGGCGCTGGCTCGGGCGCAACAAGCTTGGCCATCCCGTTTTTGGTCAGCACCTGGCCGTCTTTCACGAATACCCAAATGCCCTGCAGGCCGGAAATGCGGAAATTCGTGTATTTGTAGCCCAGAGCCTGCGCCGCGCGGAATTGCGCCAGCCGGCTGACAGCATTGGCGTCCGGCCCCTGCTCGTTAAGGGTTATGGTGCCAGAGGCCTTAATGTCAAACGCCTGACTCTGGGAATACCAGAGCGCGTTAACGCCGCTTACAGAGGCTTTTCGGAGCGTGGGTAACATCGCATTAGTTTGCACCGAAGAAAGCGGCACGGTGTCGCTGGGCGCGTCAGAGGCGGTATCATCCGGTTGCGCGCCATCCTCGGCGCTACCACCCGTGGCGCCACGCGTTTTAATCTTGTTTTGCAGGGCGGCTATCTGGTTCTCCAGATCGCTGTTGTGCTCGTCCTGCTGGTCAATCTGCACCTGCAGGGTGCTCAGCTGATTTTGCAGCGCCGCGCCATCGCTGTTGGCCTGCGTGAGGGCATCATTCAGCTGCGGCTCCTGGCTGGCCAGGTTAGTCAGCGTTGCCGTCGCGGCGGCCAGATCATCCTTCATGCGCAGCTGGCGCTTCTGGTTGCGCTGGAATTTTTCGGTGTTTTTCTCGATCAGGTTCGACAGGCTCATGGTGACCTGCGACAGCGACATATCCTGTCCGCCCATCGGCGCCACGACGTGCGTCACGTCCTTTTTGTTCAGCAGGAACTGGAATGCCACCAGCGTATCATTTGCGGCGATACGGCCCTGATCGCCTGACGGGCTGTGAAACATGATGGTCACCGTCTGGCCATCGCTGAGCGGGATAATGGCAGGCAGGATAGCCAGCCCCTGCACCTTGCGCACGCGGCCAACGCTGGCGCCGCCGATCGACTTGGTGCCATCATCCGCATCGCCAGCCGTATCATTGCCCGCTGTGATGCCAGTCCCGCTCAGCTTCTGGTTTAGCGCACGGATAAAGGCGCGCATAGTCTGCGATACGCGGTTGCGCGTGGTATCGATCGCCTCCATCAGCATGTCATTCTGGTGCAGCGCATAATCACTGAATCCGCCGGCCTCGATAACCTGCATCGTCATGGCTTCCAGCATGGACTCACCACCTTCATCCAGCACGTCAGCGACCGTTGCCGCCGTCAGTGCGCTGGCGCGCGGATCGATGAAATTAATCACCCGGACCGCCTGGTTCAGATGAAGGGTTTCCGTATTAAACATTGGCCTGTTTCTCCAGATCACGTAACTGCTGTTCTAACTGCGTGCCGGTTGCCTGGGACTGGGTAAGCTGCACCCGGGCTTTTTCGATTTGCGCTTTGACGGAGTCATTTTTCATCTGCAGAGAGGCCTGCTGCGCGATCACCTCGCTGACACGCTCGCGCGCGGCGGCGGTTTGCTCCTGCACTTCCTTGATCTGCTGAGCCGTAGATTTCACGGCAGGCTTTTTGCTGAGATCGGCTGAAACGGCGCGCTGCGCCTTTTTCGCCAGGGCGTCGGTGAATTTTTGAGAGTTGCCCGCCGCGGTGCGTCCGGCAGAGCGCGCAACATCCGCCAGCGTCTCGTTGACGTGAAGAGGAATGGCGCGGCCGTTGAGTTTTACTGCGGAGATATCGCCGGTGTCATTCACCTGAAAGGCCAGCTCCTGACCATCCTGCAGCGTCAGGCTAGCGGTTTTGGTCTGTACGCCATCTTTTCGCACGGCCTTATTCGGCGCCGCGACGCTGGCGACGGTCACGCCGTTTTTATTCAGGGCATCAATCAGGGGTTTCAGTCCCTTTTCGGTGACCTGGCTAAAATCCAGGGTGGCGTATTTTTTCCCGTTACTGGAAGACAGCGGCATCTTGCTCCCCTACTGTTTCGATATTAAATTCGCGCGAATACTCGTATTTCATTGGAAAAATTCGATAGAGGGGGTTCCACAGGGAATCGCCGTGCGTAACGTGGACGGTCATTATCCAGACGCCTGCTGAGTGGATTTTTTTCTGTGCCACATAAAGATACTGGCTGTTCTCACCGCGCAGGCTCGTTTCAAGCGGTCGGCTGCGCCCGTCTATGACCGTCGTCGGGTTATTGGCATCCCGGAACAGGTATGAAACGCTTGCCCCTTTAAGCCGCTTTCTGGACGGCTCAAAATAAAAGGGAACGCGAATTGCCTGAGAAACATATTCCAGCGCCCCAAGGCGCAAATCTTTTAAAGCTGAACGTTGCAGACAGAAGCGATCCATAATAGCGGCGACGACTATTGCGGATACGATATAAGCGATCATTTACCGCCCCCTTTCCTACTTAAAACCTGTGTAATAACCTGCACAATTGCATCGGTATTGACGCGCTTTACTGCGCCTAATACTTCCTGCCCGTTGTTACTCGCCAGCAGAACGGAAAAGTAGATAATTGACTTGTCCAGATGCTGGTATTGCCCGATGTAAAAAGCCATCAGGCCTGCCGTAGCCGCGATAATTATTTCGGTGATGAAATCAACAATTCCACCTCTCAACCGGCCCTCGCGGCGCCCGTGGAGATAGACGCCTATCCCACTCAGAACAGAAAGAGCCAGCGCGACGGCAATTTGTGAAAATCCCGCACTCAGGTGGAACATCACTAAATCCCCCATGTTTTTCAGACCTTGCCGTGACGGGCAAAGCGTACCGAATGTGTCTTAGCCTCCACGCATAAAAAAACCCGCCGAAGCGGGTTTTGGGGGTAGCGCCGAGTTAAGCGGCCTCGGTCCCACCTGAGGAATCAGCCTGCGCCACGCTGACGCCAGCAATTTTGCTAAATGCCGCGTCGTCATAGAACAGGCCGCTGTAGATGTCGTAATACATGCCGACGGCGCACTTCGCGCCTTTCGGGATGACCACAAAAATATATCCCGACATGACAAAATCATCGGGCACGTCAACCAGTGACGTAACAATATTTGAGGCGCCTTTGAGCATGGCGTGCGTAGGATAAAGACTTTTCTGGGCGGTTTTCTTCGTTGTTTTTGGCATGGTTAATCCTGAGGTCTGGAGTGCTGTGATGAAGGTAGGTTACCCAATGTGTTTTAGCCCCTGAAAATACAAACCCGCCGCAGCGGGTTTGTTTCAACCGTCAGGACGTTGATTCAACCTGACCGGCAGAATCAGACTGGCCAACTGGTACACCATTAATCATAGAGAATTCGGTATCATCGTAAAATAACCCTGAGACAAAGTCGTAATACATGCCTTTTGCACAATAAATCCCGCTTTTTATTTTGATGAAATTAAATCCCCTGACTACATAGCTTCCTGGGACATTCACAATCGCCAGCACCTTAACATTAGTGCTTTTAATCATGGCATGATCGGAGAAAATGACTTCATCATCCTCATTATAAGAAGTGCTCATATTTAAACCTTAGGGATTTTCGATTATATTTGATGAGCCAGCAATCAATGTGAACTCGGCATTATCATAAAACAAGCCATCGGTCTCGTTATAATAAGATCCAGGCTGGCAAGTTATTTCATTATTAATTCTGATGAATGTATAACCATTAAGGACAAAATCTTCCTCCATCAGAATGGTATTTTCTACAACGTTGCTACCAGATAGGATCTGCGCAAATTTGCCAACTTTATCTGTCATTTTCTATCCTTAGTTAAGCAAATTCATAAATAATGACAATACCGTTGCCGCCTGTACCGCCTGAGTATTGAGTAGTAGTTGCTGCGGCGTTAGCACCTGAACCACCCGCGCCTAGCCCACCGTTTCTTCCTGCCTCAGAGCCTCCACCAGTGCCTAGCGTTGCACCTGACATGTAAGACGAACCACCCCCTCCACTGACGCAGTTAGAACCTTGTGTATAAAGTGCGTTACCGCTTGCTCCGCCCTGTGCATTGAGAATATTTCCACCCTTAGCACCGCCACCTAAAGTTCCAAGGCTTAGCGTGGGCTTCCCATCTGCAGCCCAAGTATTAGAAAGACTATTCCCACCGCCCGCACCGCCATACGCGAAAATCGAGTTGTTGAAGCTGGAAGTTCCCCCTGAAACACCTGCCGAACCTCCGGCGCCGACGACAACTGCTGCACTACTGGGAACTGTAGTCAGGTAAGATTTTGCATAACCGCCGCCGCCGCCGCCTACGCCAAGTGCATAAGTGCTTGATGACGAACCAGAGGCACTACCACCACCTCCGCCAGCACCAAGTACTTCGATCAGAAGTGCTACTGTGCCGGAAGTAGGTTTGTATGTACCAGATGACGTAAATACCTTAACTGCCAGCAGTCGTCCGAACAGCGCCGGGTTTGAAAGCGTGCCGGTGATTGTGACATCACCAATAAGGGTTGAATCGCCGGTTACTGTTACATCACCACCGACCGTTAGATCGCTTGAAAGGGCTGCAGCTCCCGCCAATGCCATAGTTGATTTTGCAACAAGAGCGCCAGCGAGTGTTGAGGTGCCGGTGACATCGAGGTTATTCGCCAGTGAAGTGGCACCACTGACGCTCAGCTGACCTGTCAGGTAAGCCTTCCCATCATAGCCATTCATTGCCAGTACGCTGGTGGCATTCCCTGAACCATCAACGCCAGTTAGTGATACCTCGCCGCCCCCGACCGAATAGGCTACCGCCCGGATATAGCTAAGGACGCCACCTGTTCCCCATGTTTCAGTGCTACCGAGACCATAACCGAAAAGGACACGCCCGATTTCCGTATCACCTGCCGGTGTGGAAAGCACATCCTGGCGGCGAAATGAAAAATAAGGTACCGCTGCGTCACGGGATATAATCCCGCGATAATTCGTTGTTAGTGTCCCGGTTACTCCCAGCGTGCTGCTGAACTGAGCGGAATCTGATACCGCTAACGTGCTGGCAAGCGTGGTAGCACCTGTTGCTGTAAGCTTGCCACCCACTGTAACGGCATCGCTGAAAGCGGCTGCGCTCGCTACACTGAGGGTAGAGCTGAGCGTCAGCGCGCCGGCAATGCTCAGTGCGGAACTGGTGATGGTAGTCAGCGCGCTCATGCTGATGATGTCGGCATTACTGCCCAGCAAGGCAAACTTGCCTGCCACATAGTCCAGCGCGCGCTTAATGGCATAAGAGTTTGCCGCTACGGTTTCGCTGGAGCTGTCGATCGCAGATGACAGCTCAATGCCAATGGTTTGCAGGATGCGTCCAGACACGTCGATCATGTCAGTGGTAATTTGCGTGGCATCTGCAGGAATGGTAACTATCCCCAGTTCCAGCTGGTTTGACCCAAGCGTAGTACCGGCGTCGAGCAGCACGATTTCCGCCGCCTGCACTGTGGAATCGCTGTTGACCTGATAGGTCTCGATACCCAGGCCAAAAACGCACTGAAGCGCCACAATTTTAGACGACCCTGCGGTCATGGCGATCGTGATATCAGCCTGTTGCCTTACCGTAATCTGATAGTCGTCACCGATATCAAACGAGGCGGTACCGCTTGTGTCGCCGCTGTCCTGGGAGGAAATGAGCAGGTTCAGGCCGCTACCTGGCATCGGATAAAGCCCTTTATACAGCCCCATACCCAAGATGCCGCGCAGCTTGCGGTTGAATGCAGCAGACGAATATGGCTCCCGGTACTGAATATCGGCCACCAGCGGCAGGCTGGCAACGTCAGGAAAGGATTTGGCAGAAACCACCGTCATACGTTACACCTTTAGAAAATGATTAGTGTCTAACGCTGTAAAGGCTATCAGTTGTAACTCAGGGATCGGTAAGGAGACGTCTGCACCCTGATTCATTGAGGCCATGATTAAGGGCGCGCCGGTCATGCTTCTGTTGAATCGACGTTCAGAACGGCCACGTAGCTTTTGCCGACATACAGGGAGTCTTCCTGTACACACATCACCATGCAGGCCGCGCCAGCGTTATCCAGAATGACCAGCGTATTAAACGGATAGGTCGTCCCGTCAGTAAGCTGTGTCGTGTCCAGGTCAACGCGGACAACGATGATGCCGTCGGCATAAGAAAGTGTCAGTCCGACGGTGCAGAACTGTGTCTGGAGATCGCTGAGAGCAAAATCGGCGGGAATAGTGGCAATATCATACGTGCCGGCGCTGTTTTCCGTGACCAGGCTGCTAGTGCCGAAAACGGCTTTGGACAGTAAAAAGCGGTCGCCGCTGCCGATCGCAGACTCTGCCCTGCGCTCATAGAAATAGTCCAGGATCTTGGT
>Ga0157364_1009386_pt1 | contig 10125 bp, 8 predicted proteins | sample AttsexASBM2_FD_111476 | JGI IMG/M metagenome (GOLD analysis project Ga0157364, IMG submission 111476) | Fungus gardens microbial communities from leaf cutter ant in Ribeirão Preto, State of São Paulo, Brazil - Atta sexdens ASBM2 | ecosystem: Host-associated > Fungi > Mycelium > Unclassified ... | reverse complement strand
AGTAATAGCACTATAGTTTCAACTAATTTCATTAAAGTTAAAGTAGATAAATTTAATGAAAGGATTATGTTGGCATCTTGGATTTCTAGTGTTTTTGGACAAATACAAATGGAATTGATAGCTACACCTCAGGAGGGCATGAGAAAAATTGAAGTTGGTTCCGTTAACGATTTTTTGGTTCCTGATTTTTCTATCATACATGATATTAAAATTCAAAGAATAATTGATTCATATAGTTATGATGCCCCTCTGGATTTCAAAAATCTTCAGAGAAGAGATACTGATGAAATATGGTCTGATATTTTGTTTGATGAATTTAAAGATAAGTTTTTGGATGATGCATTTTGTTTAATGGAGAGACTCGTTTATGATAGAAACCCATGATCACTTATTGATTATGTGAATTTTTAATTTTGTTGATAAAGCTATCAAAAGAAGTTGATGGCTTTTATTTATCATTCTATTTTTTTTGAATTTAGGTGTTATCTGAATATTTTATATTATTATGAAAAATTGCAATGTTTATATTGCCTGATAAAGTTCTTATTTTATTGCCTAGGCTTATGGAAAATAAAAAATCAGTATCTTTTAACCTAATGACCGTTAATCTGATGACGGATCTTATGTCACCCGTGGTAGGTATATGAAAATCACGGGGAGCGTAGCGATTACTGTCGAAGTCTCTTCACACAGTTTTTCCTAAACCAGCCCTATTTAACATAAGAGTGCTTTTGCGCACCGCCGACTCACCACTCATCACCAAAACCCCCTCAACCGCCCAAAAGTGACGCTTTACCTGGCTAAAACGGGGCGAAAATGATGTTACGCATTTGTTATCAGAATCGGGGTTTTGGTTTGGGCCGCCAAAGCGGCTCAACGGGCTATTTTCGCCAGAATTGCCAGGACTTCTTCGTGGTGACAGGTGTGACTGTTTCGGTAACTGCTGGCGTTACCGGTTCGGACTGAAGTTCCGGTGCCGGCTCTGGAGTTTTGGGGAGCTTTGACTCGATCAAGTACATGGCTTGTCGAACATCATCTAAATTTTTTTCTAAAAGACTATTTGTGTCTTTCAAGTGTAAATTTTCTTGCTCCAGTAACTGTATTCTTGCATGTAGTTCATCTGTATTCACTTGTGTAGTTTGCTGTTGTTTCACTACTGTGGTGACAGTGTCACTAGCTACACCTGGTAATGGGCCAAAAACCCTCAATAGCTCTGATATTTCTATCTTTTTTGAGTTGTCGCTATCTGTAGTCGTAGATAGTTTACCCTGTTTTATATACTTGTGTAGCGTGCTTCGAGCTTTTCCCGTCAGCCTGGATGCTTCACTAATTGAAACCAATGTCATAACTACCTCAAGTGTCCATGCTTAGTTAAAATATTAATTAGTGTGTGGCGTTGTTTTTCGCTGAGCCAGTTAAACGATCCGTTAAGGTCATACTTGCTTTGCATATCACTGAGAAATTTAGCTTCAAAGCTGCTCAATTGTGTTTTTGCCGTTAGGGCACTATGTAATGTCCTTTTTAAGGCATCATGCAGCTTATCTAACGTTGGCTCTATTGGTTTAGGTATGTTGCTTACATTTGAGTTGATCGGGATACTTTCGTCTAACTTCACTTTGGGGCTCAACTCACACTGAAAAATTAACGTATCAGCGGGCCTACCTAGCTTTAAAATCTCAATTTTCATATTGCTATGAGAGTTTAAATCACGAGAAACAAGGTTCAGAATTTTTTTGTTAAAGTCTCTCAGGTCTTTGTATTTACTCTCCAGCATCAACATAAATTTGAAATCTTCGATACTAATTTCTATGTTCGCCTTATGAGTTTTTTTCTGAGTTAATTCTTTCAATAACCACTCATAAACACGCATTGAGTACTTGTTTTCGAAGGACTTAACATGCTCTAGGTTATACTTTATAAACTTCTTCAGCTGGAATAGGTAAGGTAATATGTCCTCACTAAAAACAAGCTCTAGAGATTGGTTTTTCCTACTGAATCTAGCGAAGTTGACCCATTGAAAAATCGTTTTTTCTGTATCACCAGTGGGATAAATTATCTCAACGGTTCGCTTCATAAGCTCACTGGTTGCTTTATTCAACCTGTGATAAGCGTTATCTAACGATAAATTCATCATCTTTGCATACTGCTGATACGTAAATGTTACGGTTCTATCTGCTCTAGATGGACTATTTAGCGTTGGGTTGAGTAGTGATACGCAACATAAAATCAGTTTGGTTTCATGCTCAGTAAGGTCATACCGACTTACGGCTAATTCGTTTGCTTTGAATACAACTAACTCTGACATTCAACACACCTAGATCATTGTGGACGTTTTGTAGGCAAGACTACATTAATCAATTGTGGCCGTCATCAAAAAAAGGCCACAAAATAACTTTTTCTGTGAATACAATGATTTTTGGTCCACATTTTACCTCCGATTTTATGATTTTTAGTCCACCTTTTATGATTTTTGGTCCACAATTTGATTTTTTTATTGTTTAAAATCAATAAATTAAAAACCCTAGAATAAAGAAAGAATAGAAAAGATAAAAAAGAATAGATCCCAGCCCTGTGGATAAACCCGCTAAATTGGCCGGTTTGAATAGACATAAAAGGATGTCGCAAACGCTGTTTGCTCCTTTGTGTAAAGACCCTAAACCCTTATAAATAGCTCCCTCGACTTCGCTCGGGCAGACCGCTGAGTCGTCCTTTTGTCTTCGACCGTTAACCCTGCTTATTGCTGTTAAGTCCGCTAACTTCAGTTCGCTTCGCTCACGGCTTAGCAAAATAAGGGGCTAGGGGAGCCTGTAAGGGCTTATTTGACCTTTAGCCATAGAGACAGGTGTTTAGGTATTCAAAAAGCCGCTACGGCGCTTACAGGCCATTTTGCGCTAGGGTTTTATCTGTTTTTGCTCGAGGAGTCTTTCGCCTCTCATTTTCCACTCTTGCCACTTAGGATTATCACGCGGTAATTCGTTTAGGCTACTGAGCGCACCGAGTAGGGCTGCGGCGTTATCGGTAGGCTTTCCCGTTTGGCTATCAACGAGCCCCGCCATGATGAGTAAACCGGCTGATTGGTAGAGGGCATGGTCACGGGCTTTGCGGGCGGCTTTCGCGACAGCACGTTTCTCCGCCTGGATAAGATTGGTGACTTTGGTACGCGCTTCCTGAGCTTTGACCGCGCTACGTTCGGCATTAACCAGAAGGCTGAGTGTTTTCTCTTCCTGTATCGTTCGGTCCGTTTTTTCACTGAGTAGTATCAGTAAACGCTGTTGTTCACTCGGTGATTTCAGTCCGCGCAGATAGTACAGCCGGTCCGTTAGCCATTGTTGCTGTTTTTCAGTCATATGTCTGCCCTCGTATTTGTCTGTCCTGTCATCGTAATCGGTGATTTTGGTGCTGGCAAATTAGGTTAAAACCCACTACAGTCCATATCACGAATTATCGATATGGCGCACTTAGACGTTTCTTGACGTTGTCGTAGAAACCGTGCGCGCCTTCAGCGGGATAACTACCATGGCCTCTTATCATCTCAGCGTTAAAGTGGGTGGCAAAGGAAAAGCCCTTGCCCATGCCCACTATATTGCCCGAGAAGATAAGTATGCCCGTCGCCGTGATGATGACCTGGTTCACGTCGAGTCGGGCAATATGCCTAACTGGGCCACGCATAAGCCGGCGGAGTTCTGGGCGGCGGCCGATGCCCATGAACGCGCAAATGGGTGTACCTATCGAGAGATTGAAATTGCGCTGCCACGTGAGCTCGATGATGCACAACGCCTAGCGTTGGTCCGTGACTTTGTGTCACGGGAAATTGGTGAGCGTCATGCCTACCAATTTGCCATTCATAACCCAAAAGCAGCGATTGCCGGCGGTGAGCAACCGCATGCCCATATCATGTTCTCAGAGCGTTACTGTGATGGCATCGACCGTGACCCGGAACAGTATTTCAAACGCGCCAACAGTCAACACCCTGAGCGCGGCGGGGCAAAAAAGGTGCGGTTTGGGGAAACGCCGACAGAGCGAAAAACCTATCTTTCCGAGCAGCGAGGCCGTTGGGCCGATTTGCAGAACAGCTACCTTGAAAAGTATCAGCATGATGATCGTGTCGATGCGCGCTCCTATAAAGCACAAGGCATTGACAGGCAGCCTGAACGTCATCTTGGACCTTATCAGGTCAGACAGCTCGATGTTGCCCAGTTACAAGCCGTGATTGACCGGCGTCAGGCCGAGTCTGTTGCGGTTGAACAAAAAGCGGCGTTACAGGGTGTCATTGATGTGACCAGTTCATTGCACAGTGTGTTACGTGAACGCGATGAGGCACAGCGAACCTCGCCAGTAGTTGAGCGTGAACAGCGTCAGCCAGGTAAGGCAAACCAAGGTGAGATAGCTCAGTTAGTCAGTACGGCAATGGGCAATATTCAGCAGGACATTGACCTGCAATCGTTGATTGATTCATCAATGGCTGAGTTTGCCGGTATTCATCAGCAACAAGAACAGATGAAGCAAGCTCAAGCTATGCTGCAAAAGCAGCGCGAACAAGAGCGCCAAAAACATGCTGATAAGCTCAAACAGCAGCAATCTCAGCAGTCAAAACCGAAGTTCAGCCGTGGCCCAAGAATGTAACAGGAGACTGTGATGGATGACCAAATTAAGAAAATAGCGGCCCTGATTGGCCATCAACAACAGCAAGAAGCGCGTGTGACGGCGCTTATCGAAGCCTTTGAGAAAGAGTCAGCTTTACTCAGGCAGGAAAACGCGAAACTTGCCAGTGCCATACGTTCATTGTCACAGGCGACCGCTGATGTGACCGATACCGTTAGGCAATCTGTCAGCCGGGGGATTGCACAAGTCTCGGAAGAGGTGAAAGCTGCGGCGCTTGAAAAGCAGAAGCCGGCTATCAATGCATTAACTCAGGTGGTCAACGAGGCCCGTGAGTCTACGAGATTGATTCGTCGTGAGTCTGCTTAGTTCCATTGGAAGTCAGCGTTCTGGACGGTATTAGTTGGTTTTACGTTATTGGCCGGCATTCTTATTGGGTTTACCTACTACCTAGACCATGGTTATCAGCGTATATCAGACATGCAAGCGATGGAAAAGGTATGGGAGAAAAAAGCACCATTAGCCAATATTGGTATGTGTGATGATAATCCCTGTGTTCAAGTGACTGGCTATGAGTATATAAACAAGGAAAAAGAAAGATTTTACGTAATAAAATCAAGAAAGTAAAAAAAATATCAAATTGGTCTATAAGTTATTTTTAGCTTGAAATTTTAAGTGTTAAAATAACCTTTATTTTTAAATTTTTATATGAAAGGTTAGTTGATGAGCTCTCGTAAAATTACCGTTGCTGGTCTATTTTCAGGATGTGGAGGATTAGATTTTGGTTTTATGAAAGCTGGTTATGATATTACATGGTCAAATGAAATTAATAGTGATGCAGCTATCTCTTATGAGAGATTAATAGGGCATAAGCCGGTAGTTGATGATATATGGAATGTTATAGAACAGGTTCCTAATGTTGATGTGATTATCGGCGGGCCACCCTGCCAATCATTTTCACTAGCAGGAAAAAGGATTGAGGATGATCCCAGAGGTAAGTTGGTTCTTGCTTATTACCAAGTTGTAAAAAAAGTTATGCCAAAATTATTTGTAATGGAAAATGTGTCTGGATTGATATCATCAAAAATTGATGGTGTGAGAATGCCTGATTATTTAAAAAAGAAGTTTGAAGATTTAGGATATAAAGTTGTAGTGAAAAAACTAATTGCGACTGATTTTTTTGTTCCTCAAAAAAGGAATCGCGTTTTTTTAATAGGTCATAAATGTAATGAATTTGATGTTGAAATATTAAAAATGAAAGATTTTTCTCATGCGGCTAAACTAGAGAATATGAATAAAGTTGTTAGTGTTTCTGATGCTTTAGATGATCTTGGCTCTCCTTTACCAAAAGGGGTAAGTTCATTTATTAAATATAAAACAAAACCACATTCATCATATTCATTATTGATGCGAGGACGTGACGAGTCAGGTACCGATTTGCATACAATGCCAACCATGTCTGATAAAGATAGAGCTTTTGTGAAACATATCCCTCCAGGTGGTAACTATACGAACATCCCGGATGATATTTCTACAGATAGGATAATGAGAATAAAAGAAACTGGAGGAAGAACGACAACATATGGTCGGTTACACCCGGATAAGCCTGCATATACAATAAATACTTATTTTAATCGTCCTAATGTTGGTGCTAATTATCATCACAGTGAAGATAGATTAATAACAGTTAGAGAAGCAATGAGATTGCAGTCATTTCCTGATTATTTTTCTCCTTATTACACTAATCAAAGATCTCTTCATATGCAGATTGGCAATGCAGTACCCCCATTAATGGCGATGGCTGTTGCTGAATCTTTAAAAGGACTTTTTGAAAAATGATGGATTTAGAGCGTGATGCAGAATTAGGTCAGGTTTGGACTCCTGAAACCATCGCCTCATCTATGGCCCGTGAATTAAAAAAATATATTTCATTGGATATTGAATCAGAGAAACCTAAAATACTTGACCCTGCAAGTGGGCCTGCAACTTTCTCTAAAGCTCTTAATAATGAATTAACTAATAAATTTCATCTAACTTGCTATGATATAGATAAGAGGTTTTCTGATTTAACTTCAAAGGTTAATGATTTTTATAATATTGATTCTTGTGTTTTTAATTATGATTATTTGTTGGATGAAAATTCAATGTGTAGTTTTGATGCTGCTATATTGAACCCCCCATATATTCGGCATGAAAAAATAAAAAACAAAGAAAAATATTTAAGTTTTTTAGAGAAAATATATGGGGAGAAAATAGATAAAAGGTCTAATCTTTTTGTTTATTTTTTGCTTAAATCTATAATTGACTTGAAAGATAATGGGGTTGCATGCGCCATTGTTTATAATGCAATAAAAGAAACTATGTATGGAAAAAAAGCTTTTGAGATAATAAACAGGCATGCAGAGTTAATTTCAATTAATAATATTAAATCGCCATTTGAGGGTGCTTTAGTTGATGCAACAATTATTTTACTCAGAAAGAGGGGGGAGGTTCATTACCAAAATTCTATTGAGCTAAAGGAAAGTGATGGTCTTGTTCCTTTGAGTGATCTTATGGATGTAAAAAGAGGAACTAGCTTTATAAAAAGAGATATATTTATCGCTACCAAAGATGATAAATATTTTTATTTTTCATCTCCTTTATTTATAAAACAAAATTCAATTGAAGGTTTTATAGTAAAAAATGATACATTTGCTTATTTTTTAGATGGGAGTAATTACCCATTAGAATTTATCAGTTGGATGAATCAGCGCTCTTTAGATAATGGTAAGCCCGGCTATAATTTAAAAAATAAAAAGGTAACGGGGCCAATTGTTTTTAACTACTACATAAGAAAAAATCCACGGCATTTATATAATCCAAATTTAATAAATGTAGCTGATAATTTTTATACATCAATTCCGAAAGGTGATTTTCCAAGCGAAGTTTCTTGGTTGTTACTCAACAGTGATTTATACATAGATAGGATAATGAAAGAAGGACGGAGTCAAGGATCAGGATTAGTGAAACTGCAACTATTTGATTATAAAAATGCTAAAGTACCAGATTGGAGAAATCTTTCGAATGATGTTATTTTATATATATATAATTTAGCAAGGGATTTAATAGAATCAAATGCAAATAAAAATGATGTGTTTTTAACAGCTAATACTATTATAAGGAAATATTTCAATGGATTTTACCCCAAAACATCCTCAACCATTGATAACAAGTGATGAAGTTGGATTTTTTCATCCTTACTTTGAAGATTCACTTGATAAAGCATTGAAAAATATTGGTTTAAATGAAAAATATCATATAAAACACCATGTTCATACTTCTTCTGGTATTGTTGATTTTGCTGTTGTAAATACTAAAAGTAATAAAGTACTACTGCCTTTTGAAATAAAAAGAACAACAATGTCAGTTCGTTCCTTGGGAAGGAGACAGGCTAGGGATTATTACTACAACCTCGGTAGTAAAATGTGCAGTAGGTATTATTGCTCTACTAATTTAGAATTAATTGAGTTATTTAAGGATAGTGACTCAAGAAAAGAAACTCATTCTCAATTAGTAAAGTTAAAAGGTGAGGTGGTAGGTCAGTTTGGTGATGATTCAAATGATGTTTTTTTTAAAAGTCTAACATCCTCTCTGGAAGAAGTTTTGAATATTGTAGATAATGATTCTGGAGAGTATAGCGACAAGTTAACAAAAGCAAGAAGTGAGCTACACAGTAGAATTAATAATGTTGATAGCTGGCATGAATTTTTTTTACCATTTTCATTTGAATATATAATAGGTGCATCAGAAAAGTCTAAAGAATTAAAAAAGAGAATAACAGATATTGGTTGGCCAAAAACAGCTGAGTTATATAAAAAAAATCCAGAAAGGATAATAGATATAGGCTCTAAATTGGATTTTTCTGGAATATTCTCATTGCCAGCACCTAAGCCTAATGATCAATTATGCTTTGATACCGTAATTCTTGATGAAGCTTACAACTCAGGATTATCTAGATCTCTTGGTGAAGATATATCAGAATTGGTCAATGCCATATTGAAGCCAGAAGGAAAAGGTATTGTTGAAACAGATGTTGAGTTAGCAAGGTTATTATCTGTCATAGCTAATGATTCATTAGATGAATCGTTAAATAGTAATGATATTATTTTTGATCCTTGTGCTGGTAGCGGGCGATTGTTGACAACGTTAGATCCTGTTTTTTGTGTTAATCCAGGGCAAGTTTGGGCTAATGAAATAAAAAGAAGATTTAAAGAGCCACTGACCCTTAGGCTGGGAATGTATTTTATTAATTCTCTTTCTCAAGCGAATAAGCCTAAGGTTACTATAAAAAACATATCAGAGATAAGTAGTGATGAGTGCGTTAATGTAAAGGTAGTTTTACTAAATCCACCTTATTTATCTGGTATAGATAGTATAAAAGAAAAAAATGAAATAGAAAGTAGCATAGTAAAAATTACAGGTAAAAAGTCAAAGTTAAATAATGGTCAAATTTCGCTTGAAGCTGTTTTCTTGGAGCTTATATATAATCTTGTTCCTAATGGGTGTGTAATATCTTGTATTCTACCCATACAACATTTAACTAGGAAGAGTAAGGAAGTTGAAAGGTTAAGGGATTTTTTAATTAATGAATTCGGATTAACTCACATTGTTAAGTATCCTATGGATGGACTTTTTTCTGATGTTATTAAAGAAACAGTAATTCTTTCAGGAAGGAAAGGTAATTGTTCAGAATCAGTAAAGTTAATAAGTATAAATAGAAGTGTTTCAAATTTAGATATTAATGGATTGATTAAGTTTATAAGTGGGAGTGATATAAATAATTTCAGAGGTGTTGATCTAGATATAATAAAAAGAAGTGACTTGAAAAATAGTTTAGGGAAAGGGTGGAAAGGTTTAATAGGTTTTGGTGTTGATGCTATCCTTTTTATAAAAAATAACTTAAGTGGGTGTTTGAAATTAAATTCATTAGGTAATGGAAAAATTATTTCTAGGGGTACTTTAGGTAATAGTGGTAGCGCAAGATTAGCTGCAATATCTAGGAGTGATAGTGTTCTTAGTTCATTATTAGAAGTAATTCCTATTGATTGGGTGCGTAATGGAATAAACAATTCAAAGGATATTCCATCCATTATTGATGATGAGTCAAAAATAGATATTTCAATTTATCCTCCTAATGATGCTTTTGATTTTGGAACAGAAAACAACTCTTTACTTAAAAAAATAGTTGATTTGTATTTGGCATTATTGAAGTCTGAAAATAAAAAAAGTGGCAAGCAATTAAAACATGATAAATCTGCAGATAAAATAATAGAAGGTCTGAAGAGGGATCAGAGGGTAACTGATTGTGAGGTTGTTCTGATTCCCAGGGCTACGAGGAATTTTGGTAGAGTTAGTGTGTTAAACAGTAATAGCACTATAGTTTCAACTAATTTCATTAAAGTTAAAGTAGATAAATTTAATGAAAGGATTATGTTGGCATCTTGGATTTCTAGTGTTTTTGGACAAATACAAATGGAATTGATAGCT
>Ga0157364_1009385_pt1 | contig 10126 bp, 6 predicted proteins | sample AttsexASBM2_FD_111476 | JGI IMG/M metagenome (GOLD analysis project Ga0157364, IMG submission 111476) | Fungus gardens microbial communities from leaf cutter ant in Ribeirão Preto, State of São Paulo, Brazil - Atta sexdens ASBM2 | ecosystem: Host-associated > Fungi > Mycelium > Unclassified ... | reverse complement strand
ATTATTAATTTTAATATTGAAGACTCTTATTAAAGAACTATTCTTTATCGATATACGATGACGGGAGGAAACTTTCTGTTGAAAAGCTTCGAGACTCACGTGCTTTGTAAAATTATTAGGAATGATAGTAATACGCTTATGCAAAATACTTTTATACAACATACACCTCCAAGGAATGTCCCTACTGACGTCCAAAGGACAATCTACGTCCTAAGGATGGTCCCCAGACGTTCCTCGGATAAAATATGCAGTGTAAAATAGCATATAAACATAGACAATGTAACAAAAGCATGATAAAGCACAAAACTATTTAAGACAGTAAATTGAAAAGCCAATCTATCAAAGTTTCAAAAATCTTATATTTTTCTTCGAAAAATTCCTTCTTCTAATAAATTTTACAACCTGAAATATATTTCGTATTTTGATTAAATGCGCTTATGCACACCCAAATACAACATTATAAGTAAAAATGTTTATCTAGCAGAAATTTTGGCAAACAACACTATTGATCTTTATATTGAATTATGATTTTGTGAAGACAGTAATTATGAATTTATTAAGCATATTTTGTAAAACAAATATTTTTTACTCATTTAATATGTATAATGTAAATGAGTTTTATATTAGCTGTAAAATAACGTGATTTATGTGTATACAAAACTAAAATTGATGACTGATAAGACAAAGTTAGCGACAACATTCAATTAATTACAAGAATTAAAAGAATATATACAAGTATAGATATAAGTAATAAATAAATTTTGTCATTTTGAACAATAAATATTTTTCATACTAATTATACAAGTTTTTGTTATCTTTTTATATTAACTTTTCTTTTATGAATTCTTAAGCTAAGTTATCATATACCATTTTTACGCATTTTATTTACACATTGACATTTACACGATTCATATATCTTTTCCCTCCTCCTATTATAATATTTTATTTATATATCGTATAGATAAACAATTGACACGCTATCATTTTTTTCATTGCAATTATATAAGACATACATAAGACATAAAAATTAAAAATCCGGCACCTTCCGTCATGTTGTCAATAAATCAACTGCATCGATCAAGATATCGTCTTGGTTCAGCATTGCCGGCTATACCGGCTATACCGGCAAAGCAATTCAATCGTGCATCTTACCTGTTAAGGTCATCTCAATAGATGTTATGTAGAACAATCTTTCCGTATATTGACATTACGTGCAGAGATCCGAGATGCGTACGCGTATATTACTCGAGAAGACCTGCACTACCGTCTTCCGCCACTACCGTCACCAACTTGTTTCTGTCTCGATCCTATATTAATACAGCACACTCTATGCTACGATGTCTAACGGTAGGAGGCCCTGCTCCGTTCTAAAATCGTCTCGATACCACACTCTCAGTTTTGTCGTTTTAACGAAAGAAGCACATGCGCCGTCTGAAATCTTCGTATCCTCGTACCCTCTTTCCATAATATCTAGTTGTCGCTGATGTAATTCCTAGTAACATTCATAATTCTTAATTTTATAATTTTTTTTCTTTCTGTTTTCTTGTTCTATATCTCATTTACATATATTTTAAAATTGCAATTAAATAATTAAGTAAATATTAAATTTAGTAGAATAGCAAAAAAAAAACATTACTCGTATTGCAAAATTTTATAGGGAAGCTAGATGCAGTCACTAGTGCATGTATTTAAATAAGTATATAAAACGTAGATAATTTTAGAATAACATATAATCATGTATAATAATAATAATAATAATAATAATAATAATAATAATATACATAACATATTAATATAATATGAAATAATGGAGCATGTAATAATTAATATTTTAATGTAGTGTGAAAACATATATAATTTATTAGGAGTACAGAATTAACATTCATTATAAATAACAGATAACAGTAACAAGATTTTGATTAAAACATATATGAGAATACTATAAAGTAATTTGTGATTTAATATGTATGTAATACTATTTCACTTTAGTGTATAATAAATTATATCTCTTTGTTAAATTATTATATCGATTAAAATATTTTAAATTATTTAGAATATTTTAATCAATAAATAAGATGTATATGTGATTATCCTGTTATATCGGACAATTAATATTTCTTGGTAGATCGCTTCCAACGACGTGGCATCCACCCATGTATTTCTTCTTGTACTTTCCGATATAGAAGAAGCACGATAAACGGAATCGCTAAAGTTTCCTTTTTAAAGAAATAAATATACATTGCAGCTATTAGTAATGTCAAGTCGGTTATATAGCTTACGGTCGATCTGACTGTTCTTTTAGCTTCTAAAGCTAACTTTCCGTTTGCTTGATTAAAACAGTTTTCTCGTGCGTTCTCCTTAGTTTCTTCGATTTCTTTTTTCATTGCTCGATGCTTACTATTCTCGAGTGCTTTTTGCAATTTCTCAACCTTCGATTCTATTGGTATTGTCGTTCCAAATCTTTCCCTAGAACTTGATCTTGATGAGGAGCGTGAGGAAGGTCTAGAAGATATTTTAGACCTACGAAAATCATGCTCGTTCAATTCATTTTTTGTTAAAGGTCGATTATTTCTTTCCTTAGAAGGTGTACGATTTCTGGTCTTCGAAGATGATCTTGAAGAAGTACCTCCTATTCTTTCACTTCTTCTCGCAACTGGAGATTGGTCCCTGGAGTTTGGTCTACTTTTACGCTTCGCAGTCATCGTATTTTTCGTTGGAGTCGTACCTCTAGCACCAACGCTTTCTCTCTTAGAATACGATGCTTGATTATCTTTTTTTTCTTCATTGATTTCATTCTTATTTTTAATTTTTAATTTTAATTTCTTATCCTGCTCTTGTTTGTCTGTTAATTTTGGTGCATGTTTTTCTTGTACTCGATACTTTTGATCTTGATCTTCAGAAAATGAAGATCTCCGAGAGCTGGCTGCGCTACCGTGTCGTGAATATTCTCGCACTATCTCAGTATATTGATTTATAACAGCCATTTTAGCTTCTACTTCGGCTGCTTCTTCTTCAGGTGTCATGGATCGCAATTTCGATTGCATTCTTCGACTTTTTGCTGCTTCTGCCGCAGATATAATACTATCCGTATCTGATTCTGACATCGTAGGAGTCTTTAGAGTCTCGGACACAATAGACATAGGAAGATTCAAAATTTTGTTATTAGTATCCATATTTATCTCTTCTATATCTTCTTGTTGATACGATTGCGATAATGTCTTCCTAATTGGTTTTTCTGGAGGAATCGATCTACCAAAATTGTTCTGAGTAATTGTCATTTCGTCTTTGGGCTTTTTTAGGATTGATTTGGGCATCACATTATTAGATGAGGCGGAAGTAACCGTTCTGATGGGTGAAAGAGATGAAATCTCACAAATTGGTAACCTGTCATACGAAATCTGTAGTTCTGGTTCGACATGTGGAATTGGTTTTCCCCTAGGATGATAAGTATCTTCTTCATCGATAATTTGTCTTGCCAAAATCCTTGATTTTAATAATTTCAAATCCTCGCTGTCTGCACTACTGATCTCTTCTGATGACTCTTCGGAAGTCTCAATGCTAATATTTTCCTCCTTCTCTGTTTCCTTTGTTTGAGCCAGCGATTGAGATTCTACTTTATCCACAATAATGGATGATGGAATTATTACCTTCTCTTTATTATACATTTGTATCGATTCCTCTTGTTGCACCTCTTTTAATAACGGCACAGTCATTTCGTGCCATCTACGCAGACGTTCCACGGATTCGACTTTGTTGCTCTTTTCCCAAGGGTCTGCCATTATCATTTCAGAGGGAAGATTTGGGTCTGATCTAGCTTCAACATCCAATAACAAAACTGGTGAAAGAAGTTTTAATGTTTTTGATGCCGCATCTGTTTGTCCTTCGCTCAATCTTCGACGATTCTTTTTGGCTTGCCAGGAAATGATTAAATTTTGCGTAGTAGTACCAGAATTGGATAAGCGTCTTCGAAGCGATGGTCTTTGAACAGATTCGACATCTAATAGTGTCAGTTTGGTTTGTTTCTCAAATTGCGTTTTTTGTTTGGCAGTTTCGGATGCCTCTTCAGCAGCAACTGCGCGATAAAAGCGTTCCATAGCTCGTTCGTGAAGAAGTTCAGTAGAGCTAACCGCTTCTCGCATTATTTCCACCATTTGATGCTGCGCGCTAAATAATTCTGGAAGAGATAACGATATTGGTGGTGGTATGAGATCATCCTCATTTTCTATTAACTCAATCATATTCTGTTTATCATCTAAAACAGTGATTATAAAGTTAACATTTACAGACAATTCTTATTTTTCAAAAATATTTTAATAAAAAAATTTCACTTGTACTTACTTATACTGCTTTTAACTCGAATTTCTGTAGAGTTCTCCATGCTGATATCTTCCTCTTGTGTTTCATCTTCTGGATATAAAACAAGCATAAATTCCGAGCTACCGTGTAATGCGTTCTCATCATGTTCTTGCAATATTCTCTGAGATTGCAAATTATCCAATGATAATAATTCGTTTACAACGGTCTGTTTTTTTGGAATTGAATTTGATGATAATAAAAATTGATAGTTCGCTGTAGTACGATTCTCCTCTGTAATATCATTCTGATATTCTTGAATTCTTGGCACGTTGAGTGGAGAGAGACTCCTTTCTTTGGTTATAAAATGTGACGTGTTATTGTCTTCGATAATTGGAGAAGAGACTTGCATGGTTGGTATTGATTTTAATGTCATTGTTGTTTCTTCTTTCGTAATAACATCTTGCTACATTCAAAAATAAATATATTATTATATAGTATTTTTTTTTCTTTTAAGCCAGTATTTATTTATAGCGTTTTTTACACTTTATTATTTCTTACCTTGTCTTTCGCATTTATCGCAATATTTGATTGGTTGGTATGATTTCCAAGAAAAACTTGTTGCTTGTACTCCCTTCTGACCGGAGGAATCGGAGGTTCTTCTTTTTCCAAAGTATCCAGTGCAAATGTTACTTTACTATCGGCTCTGGACGGTTTATCCAATGTAGAAGTTGGCATTGCGAGTCGTTGCACCGAAGCTGATCGCTCATCGTATTTAAAGCGACTATTACTTTCGTCGTCTCGGATTTTAGCTTCTTCTCTTGTTAGACTTCTAGTTCTTTGCGCTGGCATAGTGAAACTCACCTCTCTCTCTCGTTTATCACCACGAGATCTGCTGATCTCTCGATGACTTTGCGATTTTTCATTCAAAGACGGTGTTACGATTCTACAACGTAAAATTATGAATTTATTGTTGCGTAACAAAATGTATGCTAAATTTAAATATTTGTCGATAATATAAAGTACCTTCGTTTAATGTCTGGAATGAAAATAACATCGCTTTCTTCACTCGGATCACTGACTCCGTAAGGATTCTCAGCTTTCACACGAAATTTGTATTCAGAACCTTCGATTAATTCAGTTAATGTTGCGGTTGTGCATCTGCTTGTAACTGCTTTAAGCCATACCTCCCAGCCAATCTAAAATATCATTGCCAAGTTTCTGAAAATTTTTACATATGGAAATAATAATTTCAATTACGTACTCTGTAGTACTCGACAATATAAGTCCCGATTTTACATCCGCCGTCATCTTCTGGTTCTTTCCACGACAACGTCACTGATCTACCTAGTGTCATCGCAACAGCTATTTTACCAGGAGCAGCGGGTCGATCTGTTGATAAAATCGATAATTCAAAAAAATACGTAACTTATCAAATTTATGACATTTTAAAATCCTAGTCTTTAAATTAATGTAATATCATCACCTGTCACAGTGACTAGAAAAGACGCAGTATCTTCGCCTAATTTATTTGCGACTTTAACAGTGTATTCTCCTCGATCATTTCGTTTGGCATCTGGTATTCTCAGTACTGATTCACCATCCATCATTTCAAATATATGTCTAATATCTTTGGATATCAGTTCTCCGTCATGATACCAGGTGACAAAAGGCGTTGGTTTACCTGCTAAAGATACTTTCAGTCTAATAGTCTCATCTTGCTCAAAAAGTAAACCATCTTCATATTGACGTGGCAATCGTATTCGTGGAGATGCTAAGACAAATAATTCAGCAATTTATCGATATTAAAAAATAATGTTTATTTGCTTCGAAAATAGGATTGAATTGAATATAGGATCTTCTTATTTAAAATTTGAATCACATATTGATATTTATATATTTTTTATTTTGATAATTTACCTTCAAGAATTAATTTAGCTTTGGTAGCAACATGACCTGCTCGATTGGTGGCGGTACATTTAATTTCACCCTCATCATTAAGCGCGGTCTGATGAATCAAGAGAACACTTTTTCCATTATCCGTAATAATTCTGGTGCGTCTACTACTAAAGATCTCGAAACCGTCTTTAAACCATGAAATTTTTGGCAATGGTATACCAGAGAAGTGTATGACAAATTCAGTCTATATTGGAAAATTACAAATGCATTAAATTTTATACGATTGAACGTGCAATAATCTTTACGTACCTGTTCGTTTTCGAGTGCAACCGTATCTTTAAGCTCTAGATCGAAATGAGGAACGCAAGCGACAGCGGCTCTTTGTAAAGTAACTGTGAGTGGTTCGGAAACCTCGCTTGGTTGTGAAAATCCAAGTGCGTTTTGTGCTCTGACACGAAATTGGTAACGCCATCCTGGCTCAAGCCCACTGAGAGTTAGTTCTGGAAAAGCACAAAGACCGGAGGTGCTTCGTATCCAATGAGGAGAGCCTAGTCGCCGATGTTCGATCAAGTATCCGACGATCGCCGATCCACCATTACTTGATGATCTCTCCCATCGTATTGCAACAAGATCTGGCTGCGTTTCGTTCGTTCCCGATATCAAGATAGGTCTGCCTGGTGGGGCCGGAAGACCTATACCAAATTTCTTCAGTTCTTTTAAGTTTTCATAAAATTAATAATTAATCTATTTTGTAATAACTATGCATTTAATAATATTCTTTTTTATTTGAAATTAGAAAGAGACAAGCAAACATAATATTAATGTTAAGAAATATATTCTTTAGAACTATATTATATTCATGTATGTATATAGAAGCAGATGATTTTCAACATCGGTACGTAAGTATCGTTCCCAAAATAAAATGCGTCGCGTTTGGCAGTACAGTAGAGTACTGAACCGGCGCATTATCCTTAGATTAAGTATTTGAGATATCCTGATTTCGCATAATGTTCATTGATTATGTGTTAAAAATGGACATTATACAATGTTATAATAATTAATGGAGTATACTGAAAATCAATCTAAATCGTTTCTAAACCAAAGTTAGTAGCAGTCTAATTTTAGATGGTATTTCGATATCGAAACTAATTGAACGTAATTGCATGTGACAACAATTTTTGTAATCTTTTATATCTTAAGTTTGTATCACTAGCAATAGGAACTATATGAAAAAAATAGATAATGATAACATTTATAATAAAAAAAATAATAAATCTTGAAATACAGAATACAATGTAGTTATAATAATGTAATTATTATGTAAATTATAAATTGTACGACACATATTAGAAAATAATTTATTATTAATATTTTTACTACTATTAAGTGTAATTATATTATTATAATATAAAAAAAGATAATTTATATATATTTAAGAAAATGGGTAAAGATTATATCTTTCGGAAGTAATAAAAACATTTATTACTTTTAAAAATAAATAATTATTTTGTTGTTATAAACGTTTTGATAGGAAAGGTAGAAAAAAAAGAGAAACAAGGAAAAATCTTTATGCTGATGTATTTCAAAATATAACATTTATTGCACTAAATTAGATAGCGATTTCTTCTTTTTTAGTTCAACATGGTAATTTACTCTTGGCTCTCAATAATGATTTTTCAAAATGATTAAGAATCATAGCATCATTAAAAGGTTAAAACAATAGGCTAATTTACCTGGATTATCCCAACGCGTTTTTTTCGAGCTGGTGCCAACGGAGATACTTCTTGAATAATCTTTCGTGGTAGCGTTACCCATTATCGTGTTTCTTCTTTCTCCTCCTTCTTGTTGAGGAGATCGCTTTGCTCGACAATTACCCCGTTAATTTTTCGATCGTTCTCACATATCAAAATATCAAAAGTATCACATTTACAGTACTATCTAAAGAATGATCAAAGAACAAAATGATGCTGATGATGCCCAACTTGGATGAAAGAGGGATAGAGAGAGAGAGAGAGAGAGAGAGAGAGAGAAGCGGAGAAAGAGAGAGGAAAAGAGATAGAAAGAGAAAAGAAAAGAAATGGCCGAAAAGAGTGAGAGAAAGATAGCAAATATGCTTGATATAGCACGAGGCTCGATGGAGCACTGGCGAACTTCCCTGTGGTCGACGACTGTAGCGACGCCAAATCTCTTCAGCTTTTCTCGACATCTATCTTTGTCTCACTGGTGTTTATACTCTGTGCATATTTCTGTATATACATATTTCTATCAATATATATCTTTATAATAATGAAAAATGTATCGTTTGATTATATTATTGGATTAAGAGTTTGATCAGAAAGTGTTATGTAATGCTTGATGTGTAAGATATTTATGTTAAAATTTGTATTCAAAGTTTATATAGTTATTGTGCGTAATGTATTATATTGATATTATATTGATATTAATCTCTTTTATTAATATAGCCTTATTCTCTTCACTCTTTCTTCGATTTTTATAATGAGATCATATAATGCTATATATTGGGAATAAATACGTAAATATACACAAAAAATATCAATGTTTTCTTCATCAATGATTGCAAATTATTAAAGAATAAAAAGTGTTGTAAACTATTTACTTGAAGGACATATCGTACAATTGCCTAAATAATCGAATAGTTTAAAATAAACTTGTCTTGTCATATAAATTGCTATAAATTTTTCTTTTTTATTTTTTTAGAGTAATTATTTTAAAGTAATTATTTTAATATTTTTCTTTTATAAAAAATGTTAATTTAGAATATCATCGTAATCTGAACTGTACGTAATATAATATATATATATATATAATTCATAATTTTTCCTTACACACATATTTCTTTTTTGTTATACTTTTTGTTTAATATATTACTACATTAAACATATTGAATAGTAATATATTAACTAATAAATTTTTGAATTATTTACATTATTAAAGATAATGTATTCAATATGTTTTGTAATTAAATTATTATATAATTATTATATCATTATTATCATACTATAAATGTTCGAAAATTTTTCCTTCTGAAATAATTTAGATTTTTATTCGTCGAAATATAATAACTGTCGAATTCTTTCGAATGTTCCTACTTTACTAGAAATAGTAATAAAAGCATTCTGCTTGTAAATAATTAAATTTGCATAATTATAAAGTGATTTGCAATATCTATTAATTCTATATATGCCCAAAAATCATATAAAACCTTTGGCATAAATATCTTTACGTTATTTCTTTGTAATTTCCGTTATTCTTTACTTAAAATATTTCTGCATATTTCTGCTCCAGGAAGATAAGGAGTCGAAAAATGCAGTTCCAGAAAGATAGAGAGATGAAAAGAAGGGAAGAGCCATGCATAAAAGGAGGGGAACACACGGTTAATCGGTGCCAAAGTACCGTTGTATCTGAATGGACCAGAGATGGCTTTCGGTTTTCCTGCAGCCTCCATTGCAGCTATAGCTTCGCACTACATCTATCGTGTATTGTGCTCGTACACATTTCATTTCATATAAATACACGTGCATACATCTACACACATGTAAAAATTTTTCTTCTGTCACTAACGCGAAGCACGTGCGACAGACTCACATTAACGAGGCACGATAGTTTGCTTGTTGCTCACGTGGACATACAGATATAACATCTGGAGTTGAAACAGCTGCTCACTGATATTTCACATTTTCGCGATGTATATCAAGTATATATTACGTGCACTGCATGTATAATGTTTCTTTATAATACTTTTCAAGTGTTTCCGAATTTTTCGATATGGTTCAGTGTAGACATCATTATATTAAATTGGTGAGTACTATTTTATATATAATATATATACGTGTGTGTGTGTGTGTGTGTGTGTGTGTGTGTGTGTGTGTGTGTGTGTGTGTGTGTGTGTGTGTGTGAGTGTGTGTGTGTGTGT
>Ga0157364_1009384_pt1 | contig 10126 bp, 3 predicted proteins | sample AttsexASBM2_FD_111476 | JGI IMG/M metagenome (GOLD analysis project Ga0157364, IMG submission 111476) | Fungus gardens microbial communities from leaf cutter ant in Ribeirão Preto, State of São Paulo, Brazil - Atta sexdens ASBM2 | ecosystem: Host-associated > Fungi > Mycelium > Unclassified ... | reverse complement strand
TCTGAATTCTTATTTTCGAAGACTTTGTTCCACATTTTAAATTCAAACTGTAATCCAATATTAAATATTCAATTAGCAGGGATTTCATTAATCTCGTTATATATAGGATATTAATATTGTGATAATATCATTATGCATTTTTTTTCTTTATATTAATAAAATATTATGTGTTAATTTTCAACAAAATATAAATTTAAATAATTTCGGAGCCAACAAATTCGTCTCTTTACATCTCAAAAATTTGTATCTTTAAAACGTTCTTCAAGACGTTCGTGGATCGAACGATGACACGATAAATTCTTCTCAGGTATCAAACGTTTCTGTAGGCCTTCGGGATGCTCGTAGGCTCTACAAATTGCATCTATAATGCCCGAGGGATAAAACGACTGGGGTTAACGTACCATCAACGAATAGGGCATGAATCGCGATGATTTTCTCCGCCTCTTCGTCGCGGACGAAGCTCGTAAGCTTCCCGTGGTGCAGACAGAGTCCGTGTCACTACTTCCGCGAGCATACGATATATCATCGATGCGGCAGAAGCTTTTAAGCTGTCCTGAAAATACCGGCCGGCTGTACGAGTTATTAATGTCCCGCCTCCTTATAAAGTACTCAATTTTCGTTCTGTAAGGAGGAGAAATATTAGCCGTAATACGGCCACCGCCGCACAACGAAACGCCGCAGTATATCAGCTCGACGAAAATTACAGCGCCGACAAAGATGTTAATATCGGTGAACCGGGGAAGTTCGGGTCTCTACTCTGCGCGCGCTTGCGCTTCCATTCGTTAAGTACATTGTTTTGACAAAAGGGCACCAGCGAACTTTACGGAGGAGTTTACACGAAACTCAGTGGTCGTCAGTAGGAGAGCACTGTTCTTGGACGATACGTGGGCGATAAATCGGACACACGCGCTGAGGACTCGAAAAGTGGCTGTAGTTATGATACTCTCCTGTGATGATACAATCTCATTGTTTTAATATCGTTTGTTACATCTTTGTTTCTCTTGAAACAATAATATTGAAATTAATTTTTACGCATTATTGCAAGTGCAAGTTAATTTATCTCGAGATTTGTTTTTGCGAATAAACGTTGAATAAAAGTTTAGTAAATAAAGATTTAGTATATAATTTTGTAATAAGCGTAATTTAAGGAGATCCTAAAGTTGTTTGATCATAGGATTTACTTTTATTCACATACGATTTACGTGATTGACACATCATACTAATATTGCCAAGTCTGTTCAAAAGTTATTCCATTACGATTTTCTCAATATTTTAGCCATAATTTGAATATTTCTTTGTGTTTTCTTCCCGTAAAGTGCCTCAAAAATTTTCTTAAATTTTTTGTACTTCCAAAAAACTTCTGATGGAAAGAAAAAAAACCTTCAAATTTAGAGAAAAATCTCTCAACCTGGCAAGTGGATATACAACTACATTTTACTACATCAATACTACTCACACATATACATTTTTCGTAGAACGATATCATATAGAATTAGATGTCTATTTCCAAGAACTCGACTCAAGAGTCGAGTTTCTTCGTGTAATTTACTGATCTGTAGCCTTCAGTTTCATAAATACAGTTTCATAAATACAGATTGCTTTTACAAACAAATGTTGTGACGATTTGATAGCTCTAGGCGTCATTTTTAAAGTAAGAAATGATTTCAATTTAAAAAATTTTTGTCGTTCTCAGTATAAATTCCATGCTACACTAATGTTATAATGCATAATATACTTCAATTCTGGAAAAGGATTTTCAAATATGTAAAAGTAATATATGTTTTTCTATGAAAATTATTGCATTTGATCATTAAAACATACGACTTTAGAATCCTTTTTGTTATTTCAGTAAAGAGTACAGAAGTCTCAGAGTATTTGTTTCACAAAAGATATAATTATTATACCTTATTATAATTGACATTATTACAATTAATAATGATAAAATTATACATTATTATAATTAATAATGATAAAAAATATATACGAGTCGAAACTAGGCGTTATATTCAACACATAATATTTAAAAAATATTTTAAAAATATTTATTCAATGTAAAAATATTAAATAAACATTAAAAAAATATTTTTTAATATTGTGTGCTTATTGAAACGTCGTTATATGTATATAAAAATTATAAGGGTATACGAAATTTGAGAAATATTTTCCACGCTTCACCTCATACGCGGTAAAAGTTGCATTTCAGTCGCTTTTTATAGTAGCAACAGTGGAATTGGTCTGCAATATACAGTAATGGCGCAATGTGTGCGGATCATTCATGAGGACGTGAACTTTTCGCGTTGAGGTGGCGTAACTCGAGGTGCAAAACTCGTGGTCCGCAGTTGGTACTCCCGGGGATGATTGTGAATCCCTGGCATCGAAGAATACGTGGGGCCACACACTTTAAGCAAACTTTTCATCTGAGGATCTTCCTATGACTCCAGCATTCGGTTCCTTTCATATCCCACTCCGTTTCTGGGAAGAGCTTGTTTATAGCACCCTGTAGATATCGTAAAATAGAAAATAGCACCCCGGGGGCAAGACGGAGTTTTCCCTGAGACGTGATTGGAGTTAAGACAAGTCCTTCTGTCCGTTGGCGTTGAAGCCGCGTCTCCTTGCCGCTCCCGGCCGAAAAATAAAGCATCAACGTCTCCGGTCTCGGAGTTATTTTAGTGAACGCGATGGGAAGAAGCGATGTCACTTTTTAAGCGTACATTTGTTCTCGTTGACTTTTTGCCCGCGCCAGATGTCGTATCCCAACTAATTGTAACTGATCATCGTTGTTTCGTTTTGCTTTAAGCATAAGGCTTATAAATGAATGCTTTTTGGAAGGTCATCACTTGAATTTATTCTTGTTACATGCAACTAAACTACGTCTGCGAAAACACCATTCTAAAAAGAATGCGTTGTTTTTATTAATCGTTAAAATCAATTATAAATGTATACTTAACAGTGATATGTTATTTACAATAAAATTACTTTCAAAATCTTGAAATTTTTACCTTAAAATATATATATATTCTGAAGTTAATATATAACATCCTTGAAGTGACTTCTGAACTCCAGAATTCGCTATGATATTCTCAGGAACTGCTTAATTGCCAAGAGCGGTTTTGAACAATGTCGACAAACTTTATGAGATCAGATGAGATAATAATTTACACCAGCTACTAAATGAGATAATATGTTAATTATACAATAATAATAAAAATTAATTACTTCAAAATTATGAAAAGAAAACAAATATGCGTTCTTTATGTTAGATAATATATTAAACTTAAATAACATTTAAGCTTCGCTTAAAGTTAAAATAACGTTAGTACAATCTAGGACCTCTATTTAGTAATTGTCATTTAAATCTATCGTCTCAAGATTCAAGATTTATCAAATAAAATACTTTAAGACTTTAAGATTTGTTTCCTGACAGAAAGGCGGTTATAAATACAGATATACACCTGAAATTTTCTGTCCATTTAACACCGAAATTCTTTACTTTAATAAGCTCTTTTAAATTGTTTCATGTTATATAAATGTACACTCAAAATATGCGCAATGAAATGAATTGTTATTTTGCAAAATGATATGCTGCGTGTGTTTCTCTTTGATATTCACAAATCATGTAAATCCCTTAATGAGATGTAATGCCGGTCCAATTAAGCCGTAAAAGTGTAATGATAAAGCATACTTTTCATTTTACATGTCCAATTGACTCTAAAAATGAAAAATATAAGGAACAAAATTCGTAATGTGGATTATGACATATATTTACACGAATTCATGACGTATATTTATACGAATTTGTATTCATTACATTCAATTATGAAAAAATCTCTAGACACATCTATTGCGATCGTATGCTCATAATTTACAAATGAATTGCTGAATTGGTCAGCTTGTTTGATGACAATAGTCCTCAGTTACCATTTGTGAGAAATGCAAGTCATTGTAATGGATAGCCGTTATACTTTAACGTTTGACGAAATAGTTTCTTTTGAAATATGTATATAGAGAGAATGTTAAAAAATTCTATACTTTTAAGAATCATGGATTTACAAACGAAAAAAAAACTCATACAAAAAATACAGAAGTTTTTATAAAAAATACAAGGGAATGCAACACAAGGGAATGCAAGGGATTTTACGAAATTTTTTTTACGAGATATAATTAATCAAAGAAGCGAGTTTTTATTTTAAGATCCATAAATGTAAGAAGATAATAAAACTTTATTTTTTATTTAATTTAAAGAGTTAACACAATTTTAACTCTATATATGTATATAGTATATTACAAAAAAACATAAAATAATAATTCAAAGATAAAGAAAAAAAAATAAAAAGATATCTTATAAAACTTTTTTTTATTAAGAAAAAATTATTTTCATATCGAATTATTTGTACTGTTTTTCAATATTATAAATAATAACTATGAAGTAATAATAACTATGAAGAATAAATAATAACTATGAATGATTTATCATTATATTTATTTCTTTTTAGAAATATATGAATGAGTTTTATCATTTACTATTCTGCTCCATTTGTTTCAAATACAAGTATGAATCTTATCTATATTATTTTTATTATTACAAAATTAATCATTTTATTTTTACGTTCATAGAAGTATCAAGGCGTTGCTTATTTTCATATTTTCTTACTTTAAAAGTGATAACTTTCAAACAAAAATATAACGTTTGAGTTATTGCCAATTGAGTTAGATAAAGATTACTCTATCAATCATCGAAAGTAAGCTAACTTAAACTCACAGATCGTCCGTCAAGTAGCATACTATATGTATCATTCTTAAGGTATTTAAAGAGATCAAATACCTTTTACAAATGACACTTTTTAAGTTGTATCGTTTTTGCAAATAAAACAAAGAAAATAGAGAATATTTACAGAAAGTTAAGACAGTTTTGATGATCGAAGTTTGAAGAAGAAATATTTTACTTTGAATTTAGTCATTTTAGCTGATCAAGAAAAATATAAACTATTGTCGACATTTCGAGTTATGTCACTTCTGAATTTTAGGTTTAGTATAATTTTGTAAAATATTAAAATCGCCACAAAGAGTTTTTCAAGGACAGTGAAACAAAATCAACATTTGATATTTTTTATAAAAAATATATTTTCTGTCAATATTATTTATCAAGTCAAAAATTTTCTGTTAAGTTGAAAAATAGTTCTTCCTCTTTTCTAAAAGAACTTAATTTTTTGAGTTATGTCATTTTTGAAGAAAACGATGTCTTGTTTAAAAATTTTAATAAGGAAAAATCAATTTTTCTCATATCAGATTACAGATATCATTTTTCAACATTTTAAACAATGACTACGTATATAAGGAACGTCACTGCATGAGAAGGATTTCATGTCGGATTACACGTATTGTTTTTCAATATATTTTTCTAAATAATGACTCCGTGAGAAATTTGTCATTGTGTTCAATAATAAATTTCTTAAAAAAAAAAAAAAATAATAAAAAACTTCAATTTTCGTTTCAAAGTATCAAGACATTTGTATCAAAGATATTAATCATCTTATATATCTATCAATTTATTCAGATTTTTCAAATTATTCAGATTATTCAAATTAGGGATATCTTGCTTAAAATTATCACTTATTAAAATGTATATAAGTGTGTGAATATATAATTGTATGTGAGCGTCCACAACGTGTTGAGTTTGGGTTCGTCGATCATGGATGCACTAAGCCCATTGACCGTGCAAATCAGTCATCCCTGCAGAATCACATCGTTACACTTGATCGGTGTCGTACTCTCGTGAGTATTCGGGACATTTTCGATTCTATGTGAGGTTCGGCCGTTCTCGGTTACGCTCGGATTTCGCGGGTACGATGCTTCGTTTGATTCCATCGCGATTTCAAGTATCAGAGACCGTTTCAGTTTGAACATCGCGAGAATATTCTCTTTCCATAAAACATCTTAAAAACCAATATCTCGGTAATAGTAAATTCGATTGGACGCATTCAGTACGCATTAGTGCACTTTAAAGCCATCGTACACAAATTGATGTAAAGACGTGTGTTTAATATTATATAAATGTAAGAAAATTAAATCTCGAAATCTTTAATACACTTTATTATGCTGTTTGATAAAATATGTATTTTGTAATTTAAAATGTATGCATTTTACACTTAGGCCGCTATTCATAGTCGATTCTTGCAATCAAAGAGCCGTATTAGCATCTTAAGACGATACTTAAAACAGTTTTATGATAAGAACCGAATGAATATCGATCTTAGATTAAATTAGTGTATGGTCTTAATAAATAATAAAGTTAAGGAGCACTAGTTTGTCCAACCGAATTCGCTGTAAGAAATCGTTTCATTTAAATTGAATTATATTGTGCGTCGCATACAGCGGAAGCTTTATTAAATGTAATTAAGACCGGTATTATGCAATAGTCAATTCTTATTTAAGAACACCTTAAATAATATAATATCTTAAGATGTTAATATTGCTCTGTGGTTGGTATTCGTAATTCATTTTCATAGTCTTATTTTCAGATTGTCTTAAATAATGCCTTAAGATGTTAATACAGTCCTCTGATTAACTTATGACATCTTAAGACTGTATTTAAAACAGTTTTAAATATAAACAATATTATAGTATCTTTTGTGATTTTAAAGATTCTTTAAGATCTTAAAGACCATTGCTGGTATCTGACTTTATATCTAACTGATATCTGATAGATTGAAATCTTAATATTTATTCTTTTTCTTAATATTTATTCTATTGTGCGCAGGCTCTTATCGTTTTCTTCGATACGATAGTCAATCAATGGCTGCGTTCAGTAGAGAAAACTAATCAGTTACACGTAGCCATTGTGTCGCTTTTTATTGTCTTACGATTATAGGATTAAAACTTTTACGTGTAATCTCCTGAAAATTTTTCTTAGAATTTTTCATATATTTTTTAGAATTTCTATATAATTTTATAATTTTTTTACATTTTTTTATTGTTGAAATTGAAACATTTCTCAGAAAATCTACATCTTTTCTCAGAATTTTTCATATATATTAATTATGAAATATCGTAAAATTTCTAAGATTTTTTGCAAGTATAATTTCTGATGAAATGTTAAAAAAATTTTTTAAAATTATGGAATGAAAAATTTCAGAATATTTCAGAATTCACTTGTATGGAAAGTTCTGAGAGATGTAAATTTTTCGAATATTTCTGAGTAATTCTAAAAAATATTCTAATTCGTATAAAAATTATAAAAAAAATTGTCACGAGAGATGATTTTAAGATTCTTTAAGAGCTAAAGATTTTAATTATAAAGCGGAGTCTACAATGAGATTTTAAGGCATAAACCTTAAGCCTTAAATTCTTAGTCATAAGAAATTGATCAATTATAATCGAATGTGAAGAGAAATACTATAATCAATTTTTTACGGCTTAGTGCTTAAAACTTAAGTTTTACGCCTTAAAATCTCATTGTAGGCGCAGCTTAAGATCCAACGATGAATATTATTTTAAGGTTCTCCCATCGTTCTTTGGTCGTAAGTGTATCGAGTGCAGATCACATAAGATAAACTCGCGGTGAGTATTATGGCCATTGGCTGTAATTTCCAATAATTGGAAAAATTGACTAACTGGAGCATTTTTGTAGTCCTTTTAAAAGCTTATGGTCATCTTTTCCGTAAAAACTATCTTACTTGAGTTCATCTTAAGCTCGATCTACATATCACGCAGAACGCGAGTCGCAGGTTCTGCGTACTCTGTGGATTGGACTTTACATCGCGAGCGTCAGTATTTTGCATTTCGCGCCGGTTGTCAGTCAAAAGCAAGTTTGCTCTCGCGATCCGTCACGTTTCTAATCGGGAACGAATCACACGCGCCGACGAGCGTCCACAGCGCCGGGAGTGACGTCGTGCGACGTTTGCATCGCATCAATTCGCGCGCCGATCGTAAATCAGTTGCGAAATCTCGATCGCGTTCCGCGACCGCCATTTGCAGTTGTTGCTTCGTCGCGGCATCATGGCGGCTTGTCTTTCGTATTTCAGCGCGTACGGTTGTTGTCTCATCGCGAGAGTGTTAGTCCGCGTCTGATTGAACGCAGAAAGTGTCGAGTGTTTATCGCGTCGCATGTATATTGTGTGTATTTGTTTGTGTGTATGAGTACGTATGAGTATGTGATGCTGTCCTATGACCGTTACAAGAATGAAGATCCTTCGAGAAAACCGATTTGGGCTGGATCATTCCACCTCTCGGTAAACTTCAATTCACTGTCTTACTCTTTTACTTTCTTATGCTCTTACTTTTTTACTCTTTTATTTATCCAACAGATAAATTATCACAAAGTTTATCCGAAGATGGAACAATCGGCCCTGAATCAATCGTAATGTCACCTGAGGTCATCGCTGATTGTCCATGGCAATATGGTGAGTGAACGTATAGTTCGTTTCAATATATATACACAGTTGAAAAATTTGAGTTGAATTTAACATATTTTATGTGCCCTAAACAGGTCTATTTAAATTTTTTGTATTAACTAATACAATATAATATTGAATATGTTAGAAAACAACACAATATTATCTATTAAAAAAATTAACATAAAAAAGTAATACTGACACAATTTGTAAGCAAATTATGGAAGCATATTTTTTTCAGTAAAATTAACCTTTATGATACGTTAAATTGACATGTATCTTAATTTATGTTTTAAAATATTATTTTTATGTTACTTATCCACTTACTTATAATTTCTGTTATTTTGACACTAAGAAATATTGAATATCAATTCAGTATTTAAATAATATAATCACATTATGTTAAATTAACACTTAAATATGTTAAATATTCAAATAAAAATTTAACAAGAATTAAATGGACTCTTGAATACGAATACAAAATATTTTTTATAGTATATAAAAATATATAAAAATTCAAATAAAAATTTAACAAGAATTTAAAGGGACTCTTGAATACGAATACAAAATATTTTTTATAGTATAGCTTTTTATTAAATAGATTAGCTTTAATCTCGAATCAACTCTTCTTCTTCTAATTCTTGGACTTTAGATCACATAAATGAAAAGCACAGGGAATAAGAACAGGGAATAACAGATTTCAATCAGTCAGAAACCTTGTATTCTGTATATAGGTTGAAATCTGTTCTTATTGCCTGTGCTTTTGAATTGTGCATTGTGCTTTGGAATTAGAAAAAGATAAAAAGTAAATTAAATCGAAATTAAATAAATGGACATTAATTTGTTGTCTAAATCATCTATCATAAATAAGCGAAAATCAAATATTTTATCCTCAACTTCATCTAATCTAACTAATCTAACATTAATCAAAAGAATTTTTATTATCTGAGAGAATTTATAGATCCTCCAAAAATGTAGTTTGTTGATTATCTCGTACTCGATTTGAATACTTAATTAATTATGCAATAGGCTATGCATAATGTTGAGTCTAATTTGACACAATGGCTGCAAATTAATATTAATAATGTCTATTAATATTAATAGATGTTCATTCAGTGACGATAACTGATAGTGATGACTTAATGCTTTTCATATTGATGAAATTACGTCGAGCTTTTCAAACTGAGACTTGACACCGTATTCTTAAAACAATAGTACATAACGAAGGTATTAGAGGAATTTATAATATATAATGCGTAACGTATACTAAGTATAGTATTTTTACATTTTTGTATACGATATTTTTCAAGAATAAGACTTCTGTATTTTTACATTACACTATAGTACATTACACTGAAAGAAATATTAAATATTTTAATGAATATTTGTTTAAATAGTTCTAAAAGTAAAAGTATCTCTATACATAAATACTAAATGTAATATATTGTGAATACATTATTTGATACAAAAATCATTAATTTAATTTAACTATTATCTTTTTTATTGAATAAATGTTTATTTACCGTAAGTAAACACTTACTTGATACTATTTAAAGAAATGTATATTAAGATTTATTAAATGTTTTTTTAGTGTAGCACGCTAGACATTTGATCACTTGAACCATTAGAAATCAAAGGAACAATCTAATCTCTTGAGTTAAAAAACATTTCGTTATTTTTAACGCATATGTGTCAAAATATAAATCAATTCATTTCTATGCTTAGTTTCAAAAATA
>Ga0157364_1009383_pt1 | contig 10126 bp, 4 predicted proteins | sample AttsexASBM2_FD_111476 | JGI IMG/M metagenome (GOLD analysis project Ga0157364, IMG submission 111476) | Fungus gardens microbial communities from leaf cutter ant in Ribeirão Preto, State of São Paulo, Brazil - Atta sexdens ASBM2 | ecosystem: Host-associated > Fungi > Mycelium > Unclassified ... | reverse complement strand
GACATAGGTAGATAGATAATTATTAGTCTACAACAAGAGAGAGAGAGAGGGCACATGACTGGGAAGTTACATGACATGATATCATAGACCTAGAAGAATCTAGAGTGGTCTGGAGAGACTTAGAGTCTAGAAGGATCAGAAAGAGTCTAGAAATGGAGTGATGTCAAGGGACATGGGTTTCTCATGGTGTAAACATGGTGCACACATATATGACAGAGATTAAAGAAGTATAACATCAGGGCACATAGACATGGTATGGTAGCCTTGAGGTAGACACATGGTAGATAAGTAATGGACATGAGGACAGGGTATAGACATTAGGGTAGAACAATGTACAGTCGTAGCATGAACCATGGATACTTATATAAATAGTCAGTAGAATATTGTTGTAGTTCCCTGTCAAGTTCTCTTGTGAATACACAACTTGTAATTCCCACTACTAGATAGCCTACTGAGAGCTTTGCTGAAGTAAGCATACTACAAGTGCTGTTCTGGCGAGTAGTTGCTACAATACCCTAGCTTTTTATTTCTCATTCTCTTGGACATTCTGTAAACTATATTATCCCTTTGTTCCTATTAACTTCTGAATTATGCTTGATCAACCAGTTGTGTTTTAAGAACATGTTAATATCTATCACTATTATGTCAATATTTTCCATGTATCTATTAATTTCTGTTTCCAATGGTATAAACTAAGTTACTCTGTAATTTCCACTTCTGGTTCTATCTGTATTGAAAGTGTCAAATGGTCTAGATAGTGGTGCTATTATCTATTCTTATTCCACTAGTTGTTTGTCTATATTCATATAAATATATTCTAAGTCAACTAATATCTTAAGTCATAGTTTTTTTCTATTCAGTATTTTCATATTTGTATGCATGTTGAGTTTTTTCTCTTATTGTAGTAACTACTAGTCAAGATAACCAATAAATTACTAAAGCAAACTTAAAGATGAAGTATCTCATGAGAATTATAAGAGAACTTGACAAGGAGTTTCCAATGTATTCCTATACTATATATACTACTAGTGCAAATTCTACTCTAAACTATATATGTTGTTTATAAGTCTACTATACTATTACTATAAGACAAATATACTATAACTATGTCTTTAATATTATTATTTCAAACCTATGATATCACATCATGTGACATATCATGTGACTATGATCACATGCCTCTTTATTATTCAAAAAGGAAAATAAATAAAAGAAAAAGAAAATCAAAATAAAATATCAGAGTTCAAGCATATTATAATATTTCTTTGTTATATTTTTATTAAGAAATAACATATTAATTCCACAGAGAATTACTATATACAAAGATTCATTATACTATGCCTACTCTAAACCTTTAACAAAACCTGCTTCTTTGCCATCCTCTTTGTCCTCATCTTCTAATTTTTCCTCTATACTTCTGTTCTTCTTCTGTTCTAATCTACAGTTCTTTGCAAGATGTCCCACTTTGTTACATTTGTAATACTTTCTAATCTCTCTTTCTTTATTCAGCTTTTTATAGTCTTTTATCATATATTTATAGATATTATAGTTAAAGTATTTAGGTTTCCTATTCTTATTATAATTGTCTTTGGCTTTTCCAATGTTTATAAGTAATTCTCTTCCTTTATAAGCAATATCTGATCCCATATTGTAGTCTTATCTGTTTTCTATAGATTTATATTGTCTTAATAATGTTACTTCTAACATTCTTTTTTAACAAAAGTATAGTATTTATATTGCTGGTTTTAGTCTTTATAGCTAGTGTTTTAAACTTAATTATAAAATCAGTAATATGCTTCTTTCTCTATTTGAATAATTTCATTTGACATCTACTTTCTTACTCTTATTACTTAATGTTATCTTAATTTCTTTTACAAAGTTATTCCAATCTTAAGTATTATTATAGCCCTCTATCTGTGTTACAAACTCAAGACCTTAGGGTTAATCAAGAGAAAGAACCTTGTATTAGGGTTAACACAAGAGAACTTGATAGAGAACTCTGTACAGGATAGTCTATCTTATATACTAAAACTTTGTGGTCTGTGCTAACTGTTCCTAGCCTACCCTAAACAGCCATGTGTTCATCTTAAGGTCAACATATGTTGCACATATTGTATAACATTATCCTTCTAGAACCTTCTATATTCTTCTATGTATCTTGTGACTTGTGACCATGTCATCTGATGTAACTGATATATGACTATGTGATCTGGTCACCCTAGTCCTAGTTCTAAGAATAGAAAGGAAGATAAATTGAAAAGAAAGATAAAAATAAAATGAAAATGAAATAATTTAGAGTCTACTACTTTTAGTTTTGACAATCTGGTCAATCTTTCTCTGGATATAAATACCAGCTGTGTTCTCTCTAAGTTAGATTAATCTTCAAATTTCATCTGGTTTTCATTAAACTATCCTGAATCTGGAACTATATATTTTGGTATTATTATCTTTGATGTTATTTTAGCTGATGCTACTAGTGTTTGTGCTCTCAATATATTTCTCAATATTATTTCTGTTGTTTTAGTTTTTTCTAAAACATTTATTACAACTCAAGACTTAGTAATAAGTTAAAAGAATTTTGTATAAGGTTTACACAAGAGAACTTGATGGAGTTCCAGTTATAAAGTATCTATCTTATATACACTTGGCTAATGGTCTATACTATAATAACCTAGCCTATCCTAAAGAAATATGTAGTATGACATCATTATTCCAGAATGTTTTATATTCTTCTGTAATTTATAATTGTGTGACTGTAAATTATGACAGTTACATATATTATTATGTTAACTCCTAATCCTAAGTCTAAAAAATGAAAAATAAATAAAAATGAAAATGAATAAAATAAAATAAAATAAGTTTATCATTTTCAACTTTGACATTATCTCTCTCTTAAGGTTTCTTCTCCAAGAAAACTGACTTCTATTTTTACCAGTTCTTCTTCAACTTCTTTAAATACTCTACTTTAAACTGCTTATGATTTCATTCATAAAGCATCTTTGCTGTATACTTCTCTAGTAACTCTCTTCTTCTGAAGTCTCTTTTTTCTACCATATCTAACTTTTTTTATTATCTTACTTCTACATTTATTCTCTCTTCAAATTCAATCACTATTTTCTTTGTATTCTTCAAGTTCTTCTTCCTTTTCCAAGTATTATGTTTTACTATAAACTACTTATATTGTACTAAATACTTCACTACTTCTCTCACTTTTCTTCTATTTAGTATTTTTTCTACTTTCTATTCTTTGACTCTCTCTACTTTAACTGGTTTCACTTCTTTTACTTTCTACTCTCCTACTTGTTCTCTATATTGTACTATTTAACTGACATTCACAACTAGATAAATTCTTATTAACATTGGCAGTTGTAATTTGACTGTATTAGTAGAAACTACTTTATCAATGATATATGAACAAACATATCAGTCTACTAATTTCCTCACCAGTCTTTCTTTAAACACCAAGTTCTTTATGCTCAATATCTTCTCTCTTCTATTTTTCCACTTTGTTTCTTCCCTTATCTGCTTGCTGCTTCATTTTCTCCTAAGCCTTTTTAATACTATTTCTGCCTTCTCCTGAACTTTCTTCATCCTTTTTGCAAATTTCATAGCTTTTTCCACTTTTTCTTTTCTTTTAATATTTGCTCCTATCCTCAACTCTACCATAGTTTGCCATGAATAAAGACACTTTGATCACTGAATATGTTTTATTGTTGACTGGAAATTCTGCTGCTGTTTATAATCTATAAAAAATGAGGATATTGTTCCAACTCCTAACTTATTTGTTTGGTTTGCCCATCTATTTATAGGTAAAAGGATGTTGACAACTTTGTTTCAATTCCCAGTATTTTGTTCAGTTCTCTCATCAATTCTGTTGCAAACTATAATCCTCTATTCAAAACTATACTCTCTAGTAACCTATGCAACTTTTACATATTATCTTAGAACAATCTTGCCAATCCTTCTGCTAATGTTTCTTCTATCATTGCCACAAAATGTGTTATCTTTGACAACCTATTACAAACTACTAGAATTATATCTTTCTTAGCTACTAATAGCAACTTTGTAATAAAGTCTACTGTTAAGTATATCTATGGTTTCTTTAGAACTTTGCTCAGCTTAAACTTTTCCACTAGTGCCTTAGTCCTATTTTTTATTCTTTGACATAAATTATATTCATTTACATACTTTCTCACATCTCTTATCACTCCTGGCCACTAGTAATTTCTTGTTATTAGCTCTGTCATCTTTTATCTTCCTCTATATTCAGCTATCAGTATATCATAATACAACTGGATTATCTCTACTCTCAATTCAATTTATCATTCTTTAGCATATATACCTTCCTTTTTTTCAATATCAAATCTTCGTCTATCTGCCACTTATCTTCTTCTAATATTTTAACTCTTATCTTTTTTATCTCTTTTACTACTCTAACTACTTTTTATTTTTTTCCCAGGCTATTTTTATTTTTTTCCCAGGCTATTTTTATTTTTTCTAGTATTTCTACTTTAGATCCCTCCATTACTACTTTAGCTAAACTGTAAATCCATTGTTCTTTAATTAGTGTCTGATTTCCATTGTCTTTTTCTACTCTTACTTTTGTTGTGGCAACTACTAGACACAAAGCTCAATAATCACATAAGACAGCAAAGCTTTTAGCAGGCTATCAATGTGGGGATCACAAAAGAACTTGACAAGGAGTCTCTGCTGTATTGCTATCTTATTTATATAATTTACACATAGTCTATGCTACTTAATATTTACCCTATCCTAAAGTCCATGTATTGTCCATGAGTATACTATGTATACACTATGAGATAGACATACTGTTGATATGCTCCTTGACATTATCCATCTAGTCTGCTCTAGTCTGCTCTAAGCCTATGACCTCATATCATGTGATATGTTATGTGACTACAGTCATGTACCTCTTTATCATCAATAAAAATAAAAGTAAAAGTAAAAGGCAAAGAAAAATGTCACTGCTCAACCACATCATAACAACTTTCCAATCTAGTCTTTTACTAAGTCCATTTGCTTTTCCCATTTTTGTTCCTGGAACATACTTCAAAGTAAAGTCAAATCTTGACAGATAAAGTACCTACTGGGCTTGTCTTCTGTTTAACTTTTGTACCTTATTTTCCAGCAAATGCTTTCAGTTTTCCAATTCCCTTATTACTGCTAACATTTCTTTATTGTAAATTTCATAGTTTCCCTTTGTCTTGTTTAGAGATTTTGAAAGAAAAGCTATAGGCCTCCATTGTCTATTATCACACTCCATAGATAATATACCATCTATTGCATAGTCCAATGTATCCACTTCTATCCTTATTTTTTATCTAAGTCTAGTACTGCTAACACCAGTTCTTTTGGAAATTTTTCTTTCAATTTTTGAAATGCTTTCTCTTACTTCTCTATCTAATCCCACTTTTGATTCTTTTTTACTATATCATATAATAGTCTAGTTATAGCTGCAAAATCCTTGATAAACTGCTAATAATAATTGGCAAGTCCTAAGAACTTTTGTATAGCTTTAACTTCTTTCAGAGTTGGCTACACCAATACACCTTTTACTTTTACTTTTATTTTGATTCCCTTTGGTTCTATTACTACTCCCAAAAATCCCACTTCTCTGGTTTCATATATAAATTGTTTTCTGCTAGTCTTTTTATTATCTCTTCTACTATTTCATTATATCTGTTAGACATAGTTTACATCTCATTATCTGAGATCTGGGAGGGCATCTCAGAAGTCCAAAATAAGTAACTAGACATTATCCAAGAATATGGAAGATGATTTGGAATAATCTTGGACTTTAGCTTATATGTTATACTTCTATAAATTACATGGTTGCATATTTCAAATCAGAGTTTAAGGACTTAGCATGTAAAAAACCACTGGGAGGTAGCAAGGTATATTATTACTAATATAGAAGGAAAAGGTACTAGTTTTAGTCAATTTTCAGAATGACTACTATAGTATAGACTACTAGATTATATACTAGTTAGTATATCTAGGGTAGCTATCTAGAGTGTAACTGCTAAGCAAGTTATTCTGATTTTTAATGATTCTTATATGTTAAGTAATAGAGATCTATAGAGTTATCTTTAAACCCATAAGGATATCTAAGGTGGAATAGATAGGTGTGATTTGTACCAAAAAAGGTTGAAAGTGTAGATGAGGAATAGAAGGTATCACAAAATGAACTATTCACTTATTTGTGATATCTGAACCTTGGGTGTACTCTCAGAGGTTTAGGAGTAATCCAGAAGTTTAATAATGATGACAATGATGATTAAGATCAATATAAATGATAAAGGATAAAAATGAAAATTAATATTGCTAAGTCTGAGGTCTAGTCCTCAGACACAGAGGTATATATACAAAATAATAATGGTCTGTGCACAAGCTGTTGCTATCACATGATCAAAACTCATACCTGATGGGAGCTGTCAGGCTAATTTTAGAAGGTAACTAATTATGTTACTACATTGATATGCTTGTATTTCTACCAATACTTATTGCTTTGAGACATATCATATATTATTGAAAACAGATTGATGAGCACTTTTCAATGCAAGTTCAATTGTGCGGATCCATTTAGCCATTCATGAGATATTAGCAGACAAAGCTTTTACAGCTACTGATGGCCTAATATATCAGTCATTTGTTGTTGCTTTTGTACATTCTGCATATATGCAGATAGCCCTCATTCAGGGCTTTCCAGTATAACTTAGTTTGTGAAAATCAGTCCACTGGTTGTGGAAATACAAGCTGAATAAAGTTTATAACAGAAGGTTATCTGTAGGTTGGGATGGATGTGGTCAGAATACAGAATGTGATAATATCTGTCTTCTTCCTCTATTTTTACTATAACATCATCAATGAAACTCTGTCATATACAAGTCTGCCCATCTGGAAATTACATCCCCATGGTGATATCATCTTCCAATTATATAAGCTTACCTTCTATGGTAACTACCTTTCTTACAACATGCCTTCTAGCGGTGCTGCAACCATTCAGGTATTTCATCTTCTATAGCAGAGATACTCCTATTCAACTTGGTCTTCCATGATGGAGTTACTCTTGTTAGTATCTCAATACTAAAACCTCCACTCAGTGAAATAGGGGCTTTATTACTAAAACCCTGAGCATCTCCTATAATATCTGTTTGTATATAAGACTAGTAGTTATACTGTAATTTGCTAGTCTGATAATCAATGAAGATAATTCTTATTGAACTTAATCTCTGGTATTCAACAGTGACACACCAATCAGCACTGACTCCCATTTTGAACTTCTTCCTATCATCTGAAGTTACAACCATGCGGCAGATAGATGGCCTAGCACATAAGCTGAAGCCAAGGTCATTCTACAAGTCTGCATAACTCTGAGTTTATCTTGTGGACTTTTACCCCTGGTATGAACCATGCCTGACAAACTCACTACTTCTCCAGAGTTGATTAAGTCTTGAAGGATCTTGTTCATCATTGTTTGAAATGTTGCTGGAGAGCTTGTAAGTCCAAATAACATTACAGTTGGTTCAAAAAACCCTTCTGGAGTCATGAACACTATATTCCACTCATCTCCCTCCTTTATTCATACATTATTCTAGCCCCATCTCAAGTCCAACTTTGTAAATACTATCTTAGTACCAATGTTCTCTACAATATCTGAAATTAAAGGTAAAGAATAGCTATTTTTAATAATCCACTTATTTAAATATCTATAGTTCTAAACTATTTTATTTTTACTGTTTTTTTTTTCTACAAAGAATACAGATACTATTTGAGGTGATTTTAAGGGTCTAATATACTCTTTTCTTAATTGTTTTTTGATGAAGTTACAAATCTCTCTCTCTCTCTTCCTTTGACAATAGATATACCTTTCTCTTTCTCAGCACAAATCTTTTTCTTACCTCTATTATATGATTCTACAACTTCTTCATTGGTATTCTCTTACTTGTTTTCTTTTCAAAGATATACATCTACCAATAAAATTGTTCTGGTGCCAACTTGTTTACTTCTTTGTCAGATTTTGCTGCTTCTTTCTCCTTATCTCAGATTTCCTATTCTTTTGCCACCTTCCTTACTTCCATCATTCTCTTTTTTTGGTTTTTTCTTTTGTTTTTGCTACTCTGGTTTTCCTTGCTTTGGTTTCTACTGTTTCCCACACTCTTTTGAGTATCTTGTCATCTTCATCTCTTCTGTCCTTCAGTTAACTCCTGAATTGTAGTGAGCAAGCCATAACATTTCCAAAATTACACTCTATTTCTGTTCTCTAATTACATCAATCTCTGTTCTCTTACTATGTCTCTGGTAATAAATATTCATCTTCATTGTATGCTCAATAGGTTTCTTCTTGTTGAAAAAATCATTTATATTTCTTATATATATCAGTCTTTCTTCATTCATTACTCTAGAGAGTATTGCAAACCTATTGTAGTTAGAACCTAATCAAAGACTATTAGATTCTCTTCCCTATTTAAATTATTAGTATTCAAATTGTCTTCATATTCAAGTTTTCTTCTCCATTCTACAATTTTCCTATTCCTGCAATTTCTTGCCAAATGTCCAAAATCTCACAACTATAACAGTTCCTACCACAGTTCACCTCTATCACATATGAGTTGTATTTTGGCATGGTAACAAATATTAAGCAGAAAAGAGGTTATACTAGAGTGCAACAAGAACTATGTAATACTAGCCCTAAAGAATTCAAAGGGGACATTATTAGTATCAGGAATCAATAGAAGATATAGAAACAATAATATAAAATAAGATTAAAACCTATAAAACTCTCAAAAAGGCTCTTGTGAAAGCAAAAAGATGAGGTTAGAAAGAATATCAAAAGGAATATATGAGTATCATCTGCTTATAAATGCTTTTCCTTACTAACACACTCCTAAACAATGAATTATATACTATATAACAAGTTTCTTTGGAAAATCCAGTAAATAGACTACAAAGCTTCTTAAGAGCCTCTAATAACACTATTTATCCCAAGTGGTACACCTTGAAGGTACCTCTCAAGTCAAACTTTATAACTGAAGATACCAACTGATACTTACCTTACCAGCTTTTTCCAAACTACTAGAACTCTCTGAAACTTATCTAAAATTAATAGCAAGTACTAAAGACATTCACTCAATAAAATAAAAATTAAACTGCTCTTAAGTGGGAATATTTGGATAGGAGTCCTCTTTTTTACTCCTCTCCACTTGTGGCTTATATATTAGTCTAAAAATACAAAGAATGAAACTAGAGAATAAAGCCTGAAACCATAATGAAACTTTCTAAGATTTCATAAGTATATGGCTGTTTCTTCATTTGTAACCCAACATTAATCCAATGACTAATCTTTACTTGCAAGAGCTCATTCCATCCTCTCTATTTCCATTTCCATAGCCACTTCTTTCTATTCTTTTATTTTGAACCCTGTTAGCTTCTGATCTGACTTTATTCAACTATTTAAATGTATGTAACTTGGTAAAACTCTCTTATAAATGCCCACAATCTATAGTTAGTCATTTGCAAGTGGCATTCCTTGTCTCCAAAGATCTCTCTTAAAATCAGGTTTGGTTAATAGCTACCACACTGTCCTTTAAGTGTTGTTTGCTTAAGAGGTCTTGAGGTATCATCTAAAAGTGTAATATCTTCTTGCTAATACCTTTAAAGAAGTCTTGTATACTCAAAATCTTAGGAGATTACATGTTTTTACAAAAAAGCATTTTCCAGAGTAATAATAGACCCTGCCTATTAATTTGGGTTTATAACAACTGCATTCATTCTCTCTACTCTCTATATTAGAGCAAATCCTGCTAGCACCTACTGTTGAAAAACCTCTTACCTCCTAGGCCAAAGTTGGGGCTAAGACAATTGTTGCCTTTATACTCTACCAGTATTTGCTGGTATATTCAACCTTTGAGCTAGAGCTCCTATTTTCTTCCTACCTCTTAATCTCTCTTCTTCTCTTCTACTCTCTCTCCAATACCTATCTAAATTTACTGCTCTTTCATACTGCCACTCAATACTCCTAGGGATATTCTAATTCCATTAGTTTTTGCCAAATTACCCTATTTGTTATGGAATGCTTTGGACACTAACATTTTTCTTTTTTTTT
>Ga0157364_1009382_pt1 | contig 10126 bp, 2 predicted proteins | sample AttsexASBM2_FD_111476 | JGI IMG/M metagenome (GOLD analysis project Ga0157364, IMG submission 111476) | Fungus gardens microbial communities from leaf cutter ant in Ribeirão Preto, State of São Paulo, Brazil - Atta sexdens ASBM2 | ecosystem: Host-associated > Fungi > Mycelium > Unclassified ... | reverse complement strand
AGCATTATTAATTGGCTAGTAAAAAGTTGTTTTTACTTTGTATATAGTAATGAATTTTATTATATTAGATGTAAGCAGAAGTTTTAGTCTCTTTTTTTAACGTTCTGATATAGTTATTTTTAATTTAAATAATTTATCGCCTTTTTATGTATGAAACTGATATTAAATTATTCGAAAAGTCATATTTTATAATTTAATAATGCACATAATCTTACAAAATAATAGTAAACATAATGAACGACAAAAGCTTTAGATATTTTTGACATTACATTCAATATGAGCTTCGGCGAGAAAAAACATTGCTAAAGCATGTCAATTTGTTCTATTCTTGGCGAAGTACCGTATCTCACAATACATATTAAAATACTAAATTTGTCGTTTTAAAGACAGTAATTTTGACGTGAAGGTTTTTTTCTAAGTAAGTGTTTCTAATGAGATATGAAAGATATGCTTAAAAGTACTCTTTAAATCAGATTAATATCAATGTTAATATCAATGCTATTTTTGTCATCAATTAAAAATTAAATGATTTGGCCGGAAAAACAGAAGAAAAGTACTTACATTATTACATGTAAATAAAATTAGAAAATTTAAAAAAGACTAAAATTTCTGCAGATACCTAATATTTTGAAAAATTAAAATGATTTATACAAAAAGGAATATAAAAATTTTCTAAAAATTACGATATTGTTCAAAAATTAAAAACAAAATAATTACAAATGCTGGATCGTGGCATATGGCGGCATATACATTATTTATAGAGATTATAATTTATGCATTGCAAAAACGTCAAGTCTCTTTGCTGAGTAAACGATTCTTTGTTCAATTTGATCAGAAATTTAGACCATACTAGATGTCGATTCCATCGAATTTCTGTCATGTTCATCGTAGAAGGGCGGGGCAATGTGCCGTACTCGTAATCCGGTAGTGACGTCGACGTCGTCGGACAACGCTTCGTGGAAGGTATCGCTTCTGGAAGGCTACCGCGAGAACAAATTGCAGAATGGGAGTATGTAGGAGAGAGCATGCAACCTAAATTCTCACCGAAGACCGGGACTTCCGGGTATTTGCATGCAACACATACGTACCGTTATCGCAAAATTGCTGTCACAAGACGAGTCACGCGGAGCCCAATCCGAAATCTTGTATGTACAATTCGCATCAAAAATGCTATACAAAGTGTTCCATAACTTATAAACCGAAGAAATATGTTTCCGAGATCAGTTTCAGTTGATTAGTTTGATACATAATCAGCATAGATCTGCTTTATAATTATTATTTCAAATCTTATTTAAATCGTACTTTCTATGTATTATCACGGATGAACATTTGTAATAATTTATGTGATTAGATTTGTGGTTTTTTTTTTACGCTTTATATTCCTAATTATTGATGACTTTTTTGTTATTAATTATAAAATGTTGCAATGAATTTTTAAATAAATTTTAAATGCTTACAGCTAAGTTATTAAATTGAACTTAATAGAACATTTTCTACTTGAATTGATCTTAGGAAATATATTCTATTGTACACAAAACATTACATATATGTGCTCCTTAGTTTGCATACAGAATGTGTATATCTTTTTAGAAATTAGTTAACTAAGTTTACACTGAGTAACAAATTTAAATTTCTTGTCTGCTCTTTGAATAGAGTTAAGTAATTTTATAGCTGAAGATATAATATATATTTTATAGCTAAGATATTTTATAGCTTAAAATTTATGGATGTCCCCATAAATTGCAAGATCCAAATAAATATATGAAATCTATAAGGCATTGTATATTTCCCTGTTAAGTTTTATTCTCTAATCTCCAAACTAAAAAAAATTTAGGACTACATATGTACATAGAAAAAAATGTTTGATTGAATTAACTAGAATTCTGATGGAAAATGAATGATTACAAAATTCTAGTTAAATTTATAAAAAAAAAAAAACATTTAATAATCTTTAATTAAATGTATGGTTGATAACTCTACAGAATATAAATAGAAGAGCATTTAAATGAATAAGTGAAAATGAAACGAAATGAAGATAAGTGAATACGAAATATGGTTTTACTCGGAAAGTGAGAAAAATGAGAAAAAGATCTTGAACGCGAACGAAAAGCGTATTCAAGTATTACAAGTAGCTAGACTATAAATTCTCGATCAGCTTGACACGGTGCTGCCGCTATATTTCGGTATTGTAGAACATAGATCGCGCGAATATATTAAGCAGGCCGTACACGCGAAAATCGTGTTAACCATCGCGCGATAAATTCCAGTAGCGGGCGCGGCGGGCGATCGGGGGTGTAACAGAGTGGCTGTACGATTATAAATTACCAACTCGCCGACGATCTCTTTCTGCTAACGAATCGCGCGTAATTTGCTCCACCCGCCTGTGTGCCAAGCGGTGTTGATACTTCTGAATAATGCAACTTGCATCGACTTGAGAGGAACAGAAACGTAATAGTGCTGTTTAGAGGAATCTGAATTACTGAGAAAATTTGTCTAACAATAAATGATATTTGAATACATTTATGTAGTACCACATTGGTGATATTATTACACTATTAAATTTGACTTTTTTGCTTTTGATATGTGAAGTATTATTTTCTCGAATATTTTTAACCGCTGGACTAATTCTGAATAATGCAACTTGTATTGACTTGAGAAAATTGAAAACGTAATAATGCTGTTTGAAGGGACCTGAATTACTGAAAAAATGTGTCTAACAATAAGTTATATTTGAATGCATTTACGCAGTTTTATATTGATGTCTATGATATTATTACACTGTTCAATTTTACCTTTTTATCTTTGGCATTTGTATGCGATGACATTTCTCGAACATTTTTAGCCACTGATTTGAATCTGTGTGCTTAGAAAAATTTTATTACTTCACATTTCCGAGTAAATTGGAATAATATTGGTGAAAAATGATGATATTGGTTATATTTAGAATGATCTTGATTAAGGAAATTTTATTTTGCCAATTTTATCTACACTATCTTACATTACTATTTTTTTGCCTTTAAAATAAGTTTTTTTTGTTTCTGGACGATTTTTTATGATCAAATTACATGAGTTTGAAGTTATCACCATTTGACGTTTATTTGAAATTGGGAAAGATTTGTGATATGGCGGAATAATAAAAATAAAACAAAAATAAAAAACAACAAAAAGCAAAATAATAATAAATTCTCGAAAATGTAATGTGACAGGCAAATTCTAAGGACAGCATTTGTTTTTAGCATAAAAAAATATTTCAGAAATGATATTTCACAAGCCAAAGATAACGAACATTGTCATTAATTATAATTCCTCGCTATTCTTTATTTCATTATTTTATTTAAATAATATAGATAAAATATTGTATTCCGAATATTGGAAATCTTATACTTCTTTAATTAAATTGAAAAGAAAAATGTCACATCGCTATAATTATTTCGTAGTTCTTTTTCTTTATTTAACTACAGTATAAAAAGTAAATGGTTCATAATAAATGAAAAAAATTATAAAGAGCTGGGATAGTTTATCTTAAAGATTAAATGCAATTCCGAATGGTTTGCAAAACGGATGACGAAAACTACGATTTGTCATGCTTTCAGCATCGTTCCACTTGGATGTGCCTCGTACATTTAACACGTTTAACAAGAGAATTAAGTAAGACGTTATGCGACAGCGTGAGAGCCGGGGGATATACGGGTGAACTCATTTATCGTCGTCATCATGTCGTTACGTTGATCCTGGCGTGTCGAATTCTTTCACGATGTACAAACTGACTGGAACGAAAATTGATTCGTTCCGTTTAGTTTCGAGTTTTAAAGATCTAGATCAGCAGTTTCCTAAGTGGAGGATTACCTATAGGGAGGCGATAAGCGCCAGGGAAGTGGCAGAAAATATCGTTAAAACAAATTTATCAGTTTTATTGAATAAATTAAAGTTTTTCTATATTATACATATTTATTACTATCGATTAATATAAATATTATTTAATATAAATATTATTTTGCATTTTATTTCGTACAGAATTGCTGGTTAAACTGTCTCTTAAAGGTCTATCCGTAGAGATGGTAAGGGTAATTTAAGAGGCTAGGTTCTGGTACTGTCGCGCGTGATTCCAATATTTGCGTCGTACTCGTCGGACTTTGGCCCAACGGGTATTGTAAGTCAATCTCGTCGAGAGTTCAATCTATCTTACGACAAGATGTCGATCGATGTCTGAAATCAGAATTCTGCGGAGCTCGTGATGTACGGCGTCTCTTCGAGGAGGGCCTCGTGATCAAATAGCCGCAAGATTAAACTTGTATCGTGATTTAACTTACTATCACGTGATACTGCTTTCTGACAAATTGTATCGATTTGCTCGAGATATTTATTTGCACCAGAAAATTATTATAGAAGAAGATAAAACAATTTTATAAAAATTTAACAGTTTTAAAAAAATTTATATAGAAGAAGATAAAAATATTCTTATTTCACATATTGTAAAAAGGGATTGATTAATACATTTAAATAATTCAAAATAATACATATTAAAACGAATTAAATTTAATTGTGTAAAATAATATGTAAATTAACATATACTTTATACATCTAGGTGTAATAATATATATATATATATATATATATATATATATATATATATAAAATTTAATCTATTTTATTCTATAACATTTAATAAATATTTTAATAAATATTTTAGCAATTTATTACATTGAATTTAATTTAGTCTTAATATACATTGCAGGAAATACGATATCCTAGAATGTAATGACTACGTCTCAAGTTTGCTTCATATCCACGTACGGTTTTCATATTTACATTTCGCTTACACAGATGGTGCATTAACCCTCACCACATGAATTATGAGAGCATCATCTCTTCCACGCGACCACAAATTAGTTTCAATTACCGTCGAGAACAGGCTTTGATATGATAACAACCAAAGCGAGTCATCGTAGTGATGCATCAAGTTACTTTTCTAAATTTCAGAAAAAAAGCATATGAACGTCAACATACTTTTTAAAAAGAATTATGTATTTAAAAAAATGATAATTTTTCGCAACGTTAAAATTTTTATTTAATTGTAAAAATAAATAAAAAGAAACAGTTATGTACGGTTATGAGAAAAAACACAGTATAGCACGAATTTAAAAATATTAATAATTTAATTCTACATAGCAAGATAAGTAATAGGTAAAAATAATTGATAAAAAAATGTAACATTAATAAAAATAGTTTAATATATCAAACTGTAAAAGGACCAATAAATCCGTATAAATATAGGTACTTTCAGAAATGTATGTCTTTCAGGAACTTTAATGCTAGTAGCTCTAAATAAGACATAAATATCGATGATACTACCTGCACATTGTGAGAAAGCACATCTTTCACAAAATTGATCTTCACCATCAGCATCCAGCGCACGTCGAAACCACCCTCTCATATCCTTCTGAAACACGAAGCATCATCGGGGGTGTGAAACTGCAAAGCGCGAAGTCGGTATCTCTTTCTAGGACATTAATGCGCCGCTCGTGCAAGATGTAAATATCGCAATCATGGGACAGAGAACTTAACGGGGCGGCTTTCTCGAAATACGGTACGTCGCGCGTGCGGCATCTCGACACGCTCGAACAGTCGGTGCGCTGGAGATTCGCGGACACGCGGAGCAACATAAATGCATTATTCAGAGAGAGGCGCTACGAGGCGCGGCACGAGGTGGCAGTGTATACACACTCTACTGCGTTTACGTTACTTCCAGGAGATTAAACTTGCATGCGGCGCGCGAGCGAGCTATGAAGTATAGTCGCAGACGGCATGGCCGACATGCGACTTGCGCTCGGACAATGCACCGGACCGGTTTCGGATGTTGCTTCGCATCCCCTTTTTCATTTCAACTTACCCCCCCATTCTCTCTCAGGGGAGAGAAAGGGCAAATTTCGATTTTATTACGTATCGAGAGCGCGCATGCATTTTATTGGAAAACAAAGGAAATTGTGTACTCATGGAGCTTTTTCGTTTTTACAAAATGAAAAAAATGGAGTAAAAGGATAAATTCAGTGAATATATATATATATATACACAAAACACGATAAATTTAACGTGTGATAACAAGATGAGTTTACGATAAAAAGTACACAGGAAGGATATGCGACGAGTTGATAATGTCTAAGGAAAGCTTAAACCTAATTATATGAGACGATATAATGTTTACAGTTATCCACGATGTTATCCCTCGCTGTAGTTTCCAATTTCGCATCGGATGTTAAATTTCCACATGTATATTCTGCGAACGTGGTGCAAACGAACTTCGCTTTGTTTCGGAAACCGATACAGCGGCCGGTAGTACAGCACGTCCCCTTTAACCCATTAACCCAAATAATTGGCGATTCGCCAGGATCGACCAGGACGCGCATTCGGGCCTGATGTATTGCTCGAAACCGCGTTAACTTCGCCGCTTAAGACCAATCCTACTCCGCAACAGCAATTCCATTAAGTACAATTGTAAGCGTAAGCGATTATCCGCTCGATCGTTGACATCTTAACGTCGCGCTCGGATATACATAGCACATATTTCGCCCGCAATTTGCAGTCAGCATAGATACTATGCACAGATACTATGTACCTTGATGCATTGCATCATTATGTGTGAAACAGATAGGAAGTTTCATTTCGTTTCTTTTTATTAATATCTGTCTTCAATAACGTAGTTTAATATAAAAAAAAATCTTTGAAAATTATTATTTTATATAAATTCTTAATACTAAATATAATTTTGCTCTCGGAAATTTTCCATCACGTCATAGTTTTCAGATATTTCAGATTAAAGTGTGAAGTAGTAAAGAGGGTTATTTTAATATAATTTATCATGCTACAGTTGTGCGGTATATGACGTGTTAAAAAAGTTTTACTCTATTCAAAACTAAGTTAAAACTATCAATCCTTAAAGGAAACTCATTATGAAGATTAAGATTAATAAAATTTTCATAAATAAAGATTAGATCTATTAGGAAGCTTGTTATATTAAGAAACACATGCAATCAAATAAATACACGCAATATGTCAACGTTAAATTCATTGTATACATATATACATATATTGTAATTATTATTTTTAATACCAGATTTACATTTAATATTCATTTGTTATAAATTTTTGTAAAAATTGGAATTGAAAAATTTTTTAATTTTAATATTTACCGGGCATTTATTTTTTCGCTTTAAATGTTTGTAATTACATATTTGTTGTTTATTATTTGTTAACATTTATTAATTTCACATTTGAGTAATTTATATTTAATCTTCAGTAAAAAAATTGAAAACTCTAAAGTTGAATAAATAATCAGTAAATATAAATGTTGGTAAATTTTAACAAATTATAAACAACAAATAAATAACTGTAAACAATCAGAATGCTATGGCAAAAAAAATATGCGGTAAATATTAAAATTAAAAGGTTTTTTCAATTTTTGTATTTATGACTTTTTTGAATGATGTAGATGTAGTTAGATTAAATATTTAATGAATCACAAAGTCTTACTATAAGCTTAATCTTTATAACAAATTCCTTTTGAGCATCGAAAAAATTCTACCAGTTCTATATTTAATTTTAAATGGGACAAGACTTTTCCATCACGTCATATAGCTTGTAGCATGTTAAGCTCTTTATATGTATATGTATATGTGTATATATAATATATAAATATGTATGTATATATACACTATGTATATATACATAGTGTATACATATATGTATATGTATATATACGTTAAAATAATCTTTTTTTCCATGTTAATCTGAAATTTCTTAAAATTGCATCTAATAAAGCATTTAAGAGACTAGAATTGTATATATTTAACATAAAAATAATAATTATTTAAGGATAATTTTTTAAAAAGTTACCTTTTTTAATTTAAAAATTTTATACTTAGATTTTATAATATATTCGCGTTATTTTGCAATTATTTCAGGAAAAAATTATATAGAATTAAGATTTTGAATAAAAAAAAATGCTGTCAAGTTAAGAATGCATATCGTAAATATGTGTTAGTTTCTATTCAAGAGAATATTGCAGGAGAATCACGCCAATTAACTGAGACTCGATCTGAAACGCGAGAGCGACGTTGACGGGGAACGACGAATTCGCGTTTGGAATGATTTATCGTTCATCCGGGTATATCGGGACGTGCTACACGTGCGAGTCACGATTACACGTGTGCGTGGATGTCCGCTACGAATCTATATATATACGGAGAGTCGTTAAACGGATGGTAGTGATGGTGTTTGTGCGCTGGTAAGATGAGGAGCCGGTTTCTCGTCTTGACGTCGCGACGAGGGTTGAGAGAGGGCGGACGTAATAGCGACAGTGATGACGAAGTAATGGAGCCAAGGCTCGCGGAGGATTCGTGGAGATCTCATCGTCGGGGCATGCATGGGCTCGATTCCACCCCGGTACCTCAGATCACGAATGCATCAAAGTCGTTTTGCATTCCGGTCGAATCGGATCAATATTCGTTCTTCGTTCACAGGGTGATCTAAAAGAAACAAAGTATTTCAGATATTGCATATAATATTTTTTTTTGCAATGTTAACTTTTATAGATTATCTAGACTGGAATAATGTCTATTTATGTGATGGTGTATTTTATTTAAATATACCGTTTATTTTAGTCACTTATTAAAACGAATATAATTCAAGCTATGCAAATGATTTATTTATCGAATGACTGAAATATCGGAGATTGATAAAGCAACAGCTATTTTTTTATTCCGAAGTTAAACGTTTACGTAATTTGATAATTTGATTAATTACATGTAGCTAAATATGTAGCTTCGAAACGTATGTTGTTAGTTGTATAAATATTTTATATTATGGCGAAACTGACTCTCATTTTGTATTCTGATCAATTTGACAATTGTCGCTGTTTCATCCATAAATAATCAAAAGATCATCTAATTATAAAATTAGATGAATAATTTGTTTACAAAAGGGTTATAGAAAATATACTAGGAGACTTATCTCTCAATGTAGATACGGAATCACAGACAATATTGTTAAATTCAAGACATTAAATGAATCTGGAGAGACAAAGATGAAGAGAGAATAAAAAAATTTTTCAAAGTTAACATAAAAGTTTTATAATATTTTACTATTAAAACAATTTTTTCTTATAAAAATTGTTAAAAAATATTTCTGTTCCTTTAAATATATAGAATTGTAATATATATTATCTAATATATTAAGTGTAGAAAATAAAACAAAAATATATGTAAAATACAATTTTAAGTAAAACTTTAAGCTTAATTAAATAATTTCTTAGTGATAAGTTTTTAAAATTATTTTGTATTATATATAATTTATTAGTAAAAGGTTTAGCTTAATATTTATTTTAGAAAAGTTATAAATGTTTTGTGAAATTTTATATTTATCAGACTAGTTGAGTTAATTAAGAAACTTAAGTTCTCTAAAAAATTTATTAGAATTTATGATCTCTCTTTTTAGAAGTTAAATACCACATTAATATAAGACAAAGTCCTTTTAATATAAGACAAAGTCCCTCTTGCGCAAAGCTGCTTCATTATTTTCTCTCTTTTACTCTATCTCTCTTTCTCTCTATCTCTCTTTCTCTCTTCCGCTCACGAATTAGTAGGATGAATTTTCCTGCAGTGAAAATTTGCCACGAAACCTTAATAAGACTAGTTTCGGAATCCTTTATTCTCTACGGAGTTTGCCCTTCCATTTTCCTTTCTTCATCATCGTCTACTTGCGTTTTTCGACGATGCGATGGATGAATCACCCCTCGACTACCTCGCCTCCGATTCCCCCGAAAACTTCGTTCCGCCTTTAGCAGTGGCGTTCCGGGTATAAGCGTTATTCCCCCAGCTCGTAACTCGATAACTCGATAACTCGCCTGTTATCCGCAAGGTGCCGAGTAAATTTAAGAGGCCGCTTAAAATTCTACGCCTCCCGCCAATGAGGTTCCCTCGAGCCGATATAGATAGAGCTCGACCGATTCGGACCGTTAGTTATCTTACGAAAAGGTTCTTTACAACGCGTATGCGCGAGAACTTTTTCCCTCCCCTAACTTATGAGACTAACAGAGATTACTAAAAAAGATCTTGTCATTTATTTCTTTTCT
>Ga0157364_1009381_pt1 | contig 10129 bp, 11 predicted proteins | sample AttsexASBM2_FD_111476 | JGI IMG/M metagenome (GOLD analysis project Ga0157364, IMG submission 111476) | Fungus gardens microbial communities from leaf cutter ant in Ribeirão Preto, State of São Paulo, Brazil - Atta sexdens ASBM2 | ecosystem: Host-associated > Fungi > Mycelium > Unclassified ... | reverse complement strand
TAATTAGGTGGTATTGAAGTAGCATACTTGTACTCTTTCTATAGCTGCAGGTCTATTATGACTTGTCTATATAGAGTGACAACATTCTCTAATAGAGAAGGCATTTAGCTTAGAAATTCCCTCCTTAGAGATATTAAAATACAATTAGGACAGTAGTCAGTAGGGTAGTAGACAGATAGTCAGTAAATAGTATGAGATAAGACTAGTCAAGAGCCCACTAATACCTACAGAGATTTCAATGAGTCTATGCTATGAGTCAGAGAGTGAGGCCAGTACTAGCTTCCTTCTTTTGTCTTTTTTTTAAACATCAACAATTTATTACATGGGGCACAATAGCAGTCCATGTATACAGGAGGAATTATGTATGTATCACATGCCAAATTCACCTGTTCAGAAGATATATTCCTGTAGTGATACTGTCCTCTCAATATCTATGAACAAGCTTATTTTCTGTGATGGCCACCCTTTTTGCAACACTTTCTTGTGGTGGTGATGCAACAATCTGGATATCTTATCTTTCATGATAGGGATACTTCTATCTGACTTGGTCTTCCATGGTAGAGTTCTCCTACCTTACTTCTATCAGTGTCTCACCACTGAAACCTTCACTTGGAGCAATACACTGAAACTTCAAGTATTTCTTATATCTCCTGCTTGTATATAAGACTAGTAGTTACACTGTAATTTGCTAGTCTGATAATTGACAAAGATAATCCTTATTGAACTCAATCTCTGGTGTTCAATGGTGACACACTAAATCAGTACTCATCTCTATCTCAAACTTCATTTAATTCTCTGAAGTTGTGACTACACAGTAGACAAATGGTGCAGCACATAAGCTAAAGCCAAGGTTATTCTACAAGTTTGCAGCATCAAGTCAACTCTGTGGACTTTTACCTCCTAGTGTAAACCATGTCTGACAGTATTATCAGACTTCCAAGTCTGCTGTCACTTCTGAGTAGTTTCATCTGCTAAATCCTCTGTCATAGTTTCATCTGCAAAAGAACTTGTTTTGTACTTCAAAATCTAATGGCTTTCTTCTGCCATAACTTTTCAACCCATTCAGAATTAACTTTGGTCTCACTACTTGGGACATCTTTCAACACCATTTCACATTTCAGCAATAATCTTGCATATCCACCAAATGCTCCATAACACTTAAAACATATTTATCAAAGAGGCCAGTCATCTCCAAGATCTCCAACTCATACTATTCAACTTGTCCAGACTGTTTTACCTGTTTCTAGCCCAAGTATCATTTCTACAGATAACAATCCTAATTAAAAGAATATTTCTGCTACTAATTTAACATTTAATAAATATCAATCTTCTACTTGCTTATAGTTAAAACTCTGTCATAGCAATAATACTAATGAGCAGTTGGCTAACATACTCAGTTGACTTGCAAACACTCTTACTGCTAATCAAATCCCAGTTCTAATACTAATTCAAGAGGAACTAAAGCCTGCATCCCTGATATATTCAGCAGCACCAAGCCTAACAAGCTCAATAATTTCTTGTTTTAATGTCATTTTTACTTCTACACTAATTCTGCACAATTTGACATGGACATTGCAAAAATTAATTTTGCAATAACCTATCTCACTAGAGTCACTTAGAATTGGTTTGAGATAGGCCTTAACTAGAAAGACCAGGGCATCTTGCAAGACTGGCTCTCCAACTGAAACCTTTTTGTTAATGAATTAAATTGACACTTTGGTCTTTTAGACTGTATTAGTGAAGTGGCTACCATGCTAAATAATCTCTACATAAAGCCTAGCAATAAGATCTCCACTTACAATGTGGATTTCATACACTATACCTTCCAATTATGTTGGAGGAATAGTATTCTATACCACTACTATTACCAAGGGCTTTCTAATTGGATCCAAGACCTTATCTCCATCTAGAAACAAGAAAAACCTATCTTGTTCCAGAACATGTATGCTTTAGCAATGACCATTGATTACTGTTACTAGAAATATGACTGTAAATACCATCATGCAAGGCAGGCAGAAAAAGAGGCTCTTGAGTTTTATTTCTAGAAGCAAGATAAGGCTTTCTCTACTAGTAATGGTGTGGTCTTCCAGAACAAGGCAAATATATCTCTAACAGCTTCATCCACCAAATTATCTTCTTTCAACATGTTATTTTCTACTTTCAAGAAACAATCTAATTTTTCATGGATAGATTTCTTCTTTAAGTTGGCCAACAATAGCAAGTTGATCAGCAACAAGCACAAAAAGTATCTCAAAAACAACCTGTGCCTTTATTACAGTGTAGGAGACCACAAGTTGAACTTTTGTCCCAAGAAGCAGACTACAGTTACTTCTAAAGACCATAGTATCTCAGTAGCTACATGTTATAATCTCAAGATCTTAGAATGGGTCAGGAAGAGAAATCTTGTATAGAGTTTACATAAGAGAACTCAATAGAGAGCTTGGTACTGGATTGTCTACCTTATATACTAAATCCCCATGGTTCATACTACTACTACTTTAGCCTACCCTAAATGACTATGTGTTTGCCTTAAGATCAACATGTGTTATACATACTATATGATGTTATCTTTTCAGAACCTTCTACTTCCTTCCATTGCTATCCCATGACTTGTGACAGTGATGTCATGTCAAGATCCTAACCCCAGTTCCCAGGATAAAAGAGAAGAAAAAAAAAGAAAAAAAATCAAAAGAAAAATTAAAAGAAACTTGGGTCTAAACTTTGTAAGTCTAATATTACCCCCCTTTAAGGTTTCTACTCCTGGAGAAACTTGTTTTATCTTTCTATATTGTTTTATCTTTCTCCTTCCACTTTTCCCAATTTTTCTCTAATCTTTTTAAATACTTATTCACAAATTTTCCATTATCCCATTCATACAATATTTTGCTATATACTTCCCCAGCAACTCTTCCCTCCTAATGTCTTTTTCTTCTGCCATATCTAGCTTTTCTTGTCTTCTTACTTCTACACTTATTTTCTTCTCAAATTCTGCTACTATCTCTTTTGTGTTCTCTAAGTTGTCCTTCTTCTCCCAGCTGTTATGTTCTATTGTAAATCTCTTCCACTGTACTAAGTACTTCACCACTCCTCTCACTTTTCTTTTATTTAAATTTTTTCTACCTCTCATTCCTTAACTCCTTCTACTTCTATTGGTTTTGCTTTTTCTTTCTTTTATCCTCCTACTTGTTCTCTGTATTATACTTCTCTACTAACATTCACTACTGGGTGAAATCTCATTGAAGTTGGCAGTTGTAATTTGACTGCATTAGTAGATACTACCTCATTGATGGTATATAGGCCTACATATTGGTTTACTAATTTCTTTGCTGGTCTTTCTTTGAACACTAGATCTTTCATGCTCAACATTACTTTATCCCCCACCTTCCATGCTTTGGCTTCTTTTCTTTCCCTATCTGCTTATCTCTTCATCTCCTCCTGTACTTTCTTCAATGCTGCTCTTGCTTTTTCTTGCACCTTTCTCATCCTCTCTGCAAACTCTGCTACTTTCTCTATCTTTCTTTTCCTCAGATCTATTCTCATTCTCACTTCTCTGCTGTAATTTGCCATGAATGAAGACACTTTAGTTGTTGAATGTGTCTTGTTGTTAATTGCAAACTCTGCTAATACCAGCCATTCTGGCCAATCCTTTTGCCTGTGGTTTACAAAAAACCTTAAGTACTATTCTAGCTCTTGGTTCATTCTTTCCATTTGACCATCTGTGTGAGAATGGAATGCTGTCAACAGTTTTGTCTCAATTCCCAACACACTATTCAACTCCTTTGTCATTTCTGCTGTGAACTGCAGTCCTCTATCTGACACTATGCTCTCTGACAGCCCATGCAGCTTCCACACATTATCTCTGAACAACCTTGCTAATCTCTCTGCCAATGTTCCTTCTGTTGTTGCCACAAAATGTGTCATTTTTGACAACTTATTGCAGACCACTAAGATCACATCTTTTCCAGCTACTAATGGTAACTTCATAATGAAATCCACTGTTAGATATGTCTACAGTTTCTCTGGAACTTCACTCAACTTCAACTTTCCTATTGGTGTCTTTGCCCTATTCTTTATCCTTTGACACATATCACATCTCTCTACATATTTTTCTACATTCTTTGTTACTTCTGGTTACCAGTTCTGTTGTCTTCCACTTACCTCCATGTTTTGCTACTGGATTATTTCTACTCTCAACTCTTTATTCTTTGACACATACATTTTTTCTTCTTTCAATACCAATTCTTCTTCTATTTGCCACTCTTCTCCTTGCAACATCTTTACTCTTGCTTTCTTCATTTTCTCTACTACTCTAACTACTTCTTTGTCCTTACTCCTAGCCTTTTTTATCTTTTCTACTATATCTACTTCTGGTCCCCCCATTACTACTTCATATAAACTACAAAGCCAACAGTCCTTAATAAATACTTGATTGTCATTGTCCTTTTCTACTCCTACTTTCTAGTCCAGTCTCCTACTCAGTCTATCAGCCTTTTCCATTTTTGTTTCTGAAACATGCTTTAAGGTAAAATTGAATCTTGACAGGTATAACATCCAATGTGTTTGTCTTTGGTTCAACTTCTGTACTTCTATAAAATACTTCAAGTTTTTATGATCTGTTCAAACCTCAAACTTGTACTTTGCACTGTCTAGCAAGTGTCTCCAGTTTTCCAATTCTCTTATCACCACCAACATCTTCTTATCATGAATCTCATAGTTCTTCTCTGTCTCATTTAGAGCTTTTAAGGCAAAGGATAATTGTTTTTAATTGTCCATTCATTTAGATACCAATAGTCTTGAATCATTCTCTTCTTCCTGTCCTTTTTCCCTACAAATACTAATGTTATTTGAGGTGACTTTAAGGGTCTAATATACTCTTTTCTCAATTGTTTGAAGATGAACTTGTACACCTCTTCTCTTTCTTTTCTTGACAGTGGATACACCTTCCCTTTCCTTGGCACAAATCCTTTCTTTATCTTAATAGCATGATTTCAAAGCTTCTTTGTGGGTATCTATTCACTAGCCCTTTTTCCAAATACTTGAATTCACTTATGGAAGCACTCTAGTACTAATTTCTTTATCTCTTTTTCTGACCTTGCTACTTTCTCTTCCTTATTCCAGATTTCCCATTCTTCTGCTACTTTTCTTACTTTTATCTTCTTTTCTTTCTTTGGTTTTCTCTTTTCCTTTTTCTGTTCTTTTTCCTCTTGTCTTTTCTCTTCCTTTTTCTGTTTTTGCTATCCCGACCTTCCTTACTTCAGTCTTTACTGTCTTCTATATTCTTCTAGATACCTCATCATCCTCACTTCTCCCATTCTTTAGTCAATTTCAAGATTGTGGTGAGTAAGCCACAGTATTCTCAAAATCACATTCTACTTCAGTTTTCTTATCACATCTATTTCTGTTCTTTCTCTATATCCCTGATAATAAATGTTTATCTTCACTACATTTTCTATTGGTTCTTCTTTGTTGAAGGTTCCATCTACATTCCTTACATATATTGGATTTTCTATTTCCTTTAACTTAAATCCCTACTTTCTTGTGAACTCCAAACTCATAACTAATCCTGTAGCCCCATTATCCAACTGTTATGATTGATGCCTCCTAGAGACAGCATGGACATGGGTAAAGGGTATGATGACATGATCGGCTGCGCCATAGATATCTCAGTCAGCGCCTCATGTAGTAGATGCCACAACCTGGCCTAGTCCTTATTGTTTCCTCACATCTTCCTCATGTATTCAATCTCATGTATTCCTCATGGCTTCATGGACTAATTGTATATATAGCGTAGATACATACCTGTATCCTTACACTTTACCACTTATATCATTTCCCTTATACTTCCTCAAGTCTTTGCCTTAGTTGCAACCTGAGCTTAAGCTTAAGGTCATTATACCAACAATGCTTCCACTATCACCCCTTTTTGCATGTTGATTCTCTTCAGCCCAATTTTTACTGTCATCTCTCTTAATATGTTTCCATTGTTTAGGTTGTAGCAGAATATATTTTCCATTATTCTAGAAAGCATTGCAAATCTATTATTATTGAGATCTAATCAAGGACTATTAGATCTCCCTCTCCATTTAAATTGCTTTGTTTATTATTACAATTGTCCTCATATTCCATTCTCCTCTTCTGGTCCATAATTTATCTTCTACAATTTTGTGCTAGATGGCCAAATTTTCTACAACTATAACAATTTCTCCCCCTATCCATATCTATAGTATATGAGTTATGTTGTACAAACCTTGCTCTCTGATTAAGGCATACTATTACTACATTTGTCCTTTCTACTTTTTCTATTGGAACAGGCCCTGTCAGTGCCTGTTACTGAGGGACCTCTTGTCTCCTTGGCCATATCTGGAGTTATGGCATTGCTTGCCTAAGTACCTCTACATTATTTGATCTGGAAGCCTATAGTCCTTAGTCTCTGCTCTTGTTTTTCCCTCAACCTTTTTTCTTCTCTTTTACTTTTCCTCTAGTTCCTGTTTAGTGCTATTGCCTTGTCATACCATTGTTCAATAGGGGTGGGCTGTCACTCTGACTTTATGAGTTTTTGGCATATTACTCTATTTATTCCTCTTTTGAATTCTTCCACTGATGGTCTTTCTTTATATCCACTATCTTTTGCTACTCTTCTGAATTTCTAAACAAACTTCTCCAACCTCTTTAGTTCTGCTATCTTTACTACTTCTTCTCCAAATTCTTTTTTAAGATCTGCTAAAAATTTCCCCACTGTCTCATATTCCAGTAGTTCTGCCACTTTCTTTATCTCTATTATTCTCTTTCTTTCCTTCTGCTCTCTCTCTTCTTGTTTCCTTCCTCCTTGTTTTCTCTTCTCTTCATTTTGCTTCTGTCATCCTGACTTTCTCTGCTTTGGTCTCCACTACTTTCCACACTTCTTTAGGTATCTTATCATCTTTACTTCTCCTGTTCTCTAATCAATCTCAGGGTTGTGGCAGGCAAGCTATGGCATTACCAAGATTACATTCCACTTCTGTCTTCCAATCACATTTCTCACATATATAGGCCTCTCTATTTTCATTAGCTTAAACCCCTATCTTTTTGCAAACTCTGAACTTATAACTAGTCCTATTGCTCCACTATTTAACAATGCTTCTACCATTACTCCCTCTTGCATGTTAATTTTTCAAGACCAATTTTCACTATTACTTCTCTTAACATTTCCCCATTGTTTAGGTTACAGCTAGATATATTTTTCACTATTCTAGAGAGCATTGTAAACCTATTATTATTGAGATATAATTGAAGACTACTAGATCTCCATCTCCATTTAAATTATTTTGTCTGTTATTCTAATTGTTCTCATACTTTACCCTCCTTTCTTGGCCTATAATTTGTCTTCTACAATTTCATGCTAAATGACCAAATTCTCTACAGCTGTAGCAATTTCTATTGCCTCTATCTATCTCTATGGCATATGGGTTGTATGAGGCAAACTCTATTCTTTGATTAAAACATACCATTACTATATTTATTCTTTCTACTCTTTCTATCAGAGCAGGCCCTGCTAGTGTCCACTGTTGAAGGATTTCCTGCCTTCTAGGCCAGACTTGAGGCTGTAGCAATTGCTGCCTATTAGTCTCTGCATTATTCGATCTTGGGACTAGTGCCCTATTATTCCTTCTACTCTTCAACCACTCTTCAACCTTCTTACTCTCTCTCCAATTTCTGTCTAATGCTATTGTCCTGCCATACCATTGTTTGATAGAGATAGACTGCCATTCCGACTCTATAAATCTTTGGTGTATTACTCTGTTTATTTCTCTTTTGAATTCTTTCACTCACAGCCTTCTTTTATATCCACTACCTCTTGTTGCTCTTTTGAATTCCTGAACAAACTCTTCTATTGTTCTTCTCTCTTACTCCAACCTCTTTAGCTCTGCTACCTTTACTGTTTCCTTATTTTCTTCTCCAAATTCTTTTTTAAGATCTGTTAAAAATTTCCTTATAGTCTTATATTTCAGTAGTTCTCCTTCTAAGTCTTCCAGCACATTTTTCTTCTATATGTCTGCTAATCTCCCCTATATATATAATAAAATCCACTGTATCTGCTCTTCCATTGTTATCTCCCTCATCTTCATTTTTATATACAACTTGCATGCTATTACAAAGCTTGACATTTTTCTGGAGCTCCTATCAAACACTTGTAGCCTAGTCACTTCTAGGTTTACTTTCTGTGCTCTATTTCTCTCTCCTGCTCCTGCAAACAGGGCCTAGATTTACATCTGTATTGCTACTAGCTACTTTCACTGTTGTTGGATGATCTGCTCATGGTTTATAGAGCTATATTGACTTATGTTGTATTGAGAGAGTGGTGAAATTGGTGATAGTAATGATAATAGTGGTGGTGGGATTAGAGGAGATAATATGTAGAGAGGTAGAGAAGAGGAGCTAGTGCTAGCTTTACTCTCCTCTTTGTACTCAGAACTTGAGGAAATCTCTGTAGGTGCTAGTGGGCCTTCTTTTTGTCCCATCTCACACCATCTACTGACTATCTGTACTTTAAGAGAAATGTATATGATTTTGATCTAAGAAGATCATTCTACTCTAGACAAGGTTTTTAGAAACCCTTGTCATTCTCCTATATAAGCAGATTACAAGTGGGTCTATAGTACAGAGCTGATACTAGAAGGATGTATGTAACACATCCACAAAAGATAATATGTCTGAAGTGTACCAGTGGGCTTTGATACAAACAAACTGCCAAACTTTCCCTGTCTAACTAGTATATCTTTTATACTTAAAGTCTAGCAATTTCTTTTTGACTAGGGGATGGTGTTGTCTCTTGGTTGAGGATGGTAAAAGAATAAGAGTATTGAGAGGGTCCTGTGTTGGACAGTCTCTGGAAAGAGTATCAAGTTCTAATATTACAATTCAATGATCTTAGAGTTAATCAGAGAAAGGAATCTTATACTAGGATTAATACAAGAGAACTCAATAGAGAACTCTATACATGATTTTCTACCTTATATACTAAAGGCCCATAGTCTGTGTTCTACTATCTTAGTCTATCCTAAATGACTATATATCTACCTTAAGATTAGCATGTGTTAAACATGCTGTATAATATCATCCTTTCATATTATTCTACTAGATTCCATTGTGATCTCATGACTTTGTGACCATGTTATGTGACTTGTGACAGTGTGTCTTTGTTGTCATACTAAATTCTAACCCTAGTTCCCAAAATAAAATGATAAGAGAAATGAAAATGAAAATAAAAGGAAAGTTTTTAGAAGAAAGTTGGGTCTAAACTTTGTAAGTCTGACACTTTACATGGAAGGACATTTCTTGGAAGTTCAATTCCTCTTGTCATAATACTTTCAATTCTCTCAAGAAGGCATTTACCTCTACTCTTATCTTCATCCACTGGATTTTTGATGTTCAACTTATCATAGAAACTAATGCTTTAGACTATGCTCTTGCTACAATTCTTTCTATTGTGAATGAAGAAAACAAAGTTCATCTAGTCACTTTTCACTCCTGCACTTTCACTACAGTGGAGTTGAATTATGACACACATGACAAGAAATTACTTATTATTCTTGAGGCTTTCAAAATTTGGCAACACCACTTGGAGAGTCCAGTCTTTCCCATCAATATTGTTATAGATCACAAAAACCTTGAGTACTTTTCTACTACCAAGATGTTGACCTAGAGGCAAGTATAGTGGTCTGAGTGCCTTTCTCAGTTCAACTTTGTCATCATGTTTTATCTTAGCACCAAACTGAATGTTCTCACTAGATAGTGGAATATCTATCTTAAAGAGAAGAATACTGGCTATGCCACAGTCAATCTTCAAACCAATCTTCACTCAAGAACAACTTGTAGCTTTCATACAAGCTACTGTTCTTCTTTTTTCTTCTCTTTGCACAGTCACAGTTGTTGATCTAGATACTCTACACCAAGATATCTTTTCAGCTCTTTCTAGTGACCCAATTGCTACAAAACATATTTCTGCAGATGGCCAATAGTCTATAGACCTCAACAGTTTTCTCTACCTTGATAATAGAATCTATGTACCATTCACTGATAATCTCCATACATGTGTTCTCCAGTATAATCATGATCACATTCTAGCTGGCTATTTCAGTCAGAACAAGAT